>Ga0181402_1000535_pt1 | contig 14215 bp, 9 predicted proteins | sample 25SPOviralmetaG_FD_130131 | JGI IMG/M metagenome (GOLD analysis project Ga0181402, IMG submission 130131) | Marine viral communities from the oligotrophic San Pedro Time Series (SPOT) site, San Pedro Channel, CA, USA - 25 SPOT_SRF_2011-08-17 | ecosystem: Environmental > Aquatic > Marine > Strait...
AACACTGCTGAAGAAGAAGTAGAGATAGTTCCTGAAACTTTTAAAATGCCTGACGAATTAAAAGAGTTAGGTGCTACAATATCTTACGAGTGGGTAAATGAAGTATGGCAAGGAACTAAAATAGGTGATGAGATATATTTAAAAATGTCACCTTTAAGTAATCAAAGAACTAGTATAAATAATCCTTCAGAATGTAAGTTACCTATAAACGGTAGAACGTATTCTGATATAAATTCTGATAACGTATCTTTAGTAGGATTAGGAGTACCTTACCAGATTAATTATAATATCTATAAATATAGACTAGAGGTTGCTATTGCAAAGTCTAAAGATATTATTGCGCAATTTGATATAAACATGATTCCTAAAAAATGGGACATGGATAAATTTATGTACTATGTAGATGCTACAGGTATTGCTTGGGTAGATTATAATAAAGAAGGTGTAACCTTAAATCCTCAACATCAAGCCGTATTAGATATGTCTATTAGAACTATCGAGCAGTATATAGCTTTATTAGAATCTATAATGCAAGAGTTTGAAAAGCTTCTAGGAGTTAACAGACAAAGGCAAGGATCTGTAGGCGCGTATGAAGGTAAGGGTACAAGCCAGCAAGCTATTGTACAATCTTCTCATATTACTGAAGATATATTTAGAAAGTTTTCAGGATTAGAACAAAGAGACATGCTAGCATTGTTAGACTACTCTAAAGATGCTTGGATAAATGGTAAAAGTTCTATGTACTACATGGGTGACGGTACACAAGAGTTCTTATCAGTAGATCCTACAGATTACTCTGAAACTAATTATGGAATATTTATAAGTAATTCATCTGCAGATATTGAAAAGAAATTAAAAGTAGAACAGCTTGCACAAGCTATGATACAAAACGGAACTCCTGCATCTATAGTTGCTGAGGCCATTGACGCAGACAGTTTCCAATCTATTAAAAAGAAAATAGAATCTGCTGAGAAAGCTGCAGCAGAATTAGAGCAAGCTCAACAACAAGCTCAACAAGAAATGCAGCAACAACAATTGCAAGCTTCAATGCAAGAAAAGCAAATGGAAAGAGAGGATAATGATCTAAATAGGAAGACTCAAGTAGAAGTTGCCCTTATTAATGCGCAAGCTAATCAAGATCTTAAAATGGCAGAGTTAAAACTTAAAGCTCAGATAGCAGAAGATGCAGCAGAAGACAATGATAGAAAACTTGACATTGAAGAAAAGAAAGTAGATGCATCACTAAAAATAGCAAAAGAAAATCAAAAGAACCGTGGCCCTAAGCAATAATAGGCGACTGCTAGAAGTATAGAAGAATAAAGTGTTATATAATAAAACGCGTAAGGAAACAAAATATAAACTATAAAATCTAATATAATAATTATAATTTTGCAACGATATGGACAATAAAGAGAAACTAAATTTAGACGACATTACCTTTGATGATTTTATTGATGGTGGTGTAGCAACTACTAGTGAAGACGAAGTAGCTAGTGAGCTTGCGATTGAGAATACAAAAACTGAAATTGAAGACCTTGATGAAGAAGGTGAGAAGCCAAACGAGGCTTTGAAAGAAGTAGATGATGAAGTAGAAGAGACTACTGAAGAGGCTACAACAGTTTCAGCATCTGATGATGAAGTAGACGCTGAGGAATCTGTAGAAGATGCAGAGACAGCAGTTGTTGGAGAAGTTCTTACAAATCTTGGGTACGAATTAGAAGGAGATTACGATGACACTGTTGAAGGTCTTACTGCCTTAACAAAAGACGTAGCTTCTACAATGGCTGAAGAACAATTAGATGGATTGTTTGAGCAATACCCTGAAATACAAAAACATTTAGAATTTGTATTAAACGGAGGAGACTCTAACCAGTTTTATCAGCTAGGTAACAGAATGGCTTCTGTAGCAAATGCTAATGTCACTGAAGACAATGCACTTATGCAAAAAGCAGTATTAACAGAATACTTTAGAGTTAAAGGACATGAGGATGATTTTATATCAGAACTTTTAAATGACTATGAAGTATCAGACAAGCTTTATGATAAAGCAGTAAAAGCAAAAGAGGCTTTACTTAAATACGAGGAAAGCAATCAGAAGCAATTAATGGAACAACAAAAAGAAAATTTACAAGAACAAAGAAAACAAGCTGAACAATTTTGGAGCGATGTAAATACTACTATCCAGGATTCTAGAGAGTTTTCAGGTGTAGTTGTTCAAGAAAAAGACAAGAAAAAATTCTTTGATTACATTTCTAAGCCTGTAGATAAGCAGGGCAACACTCGAAGAGACATTGATCATAACGATGCAGAGATGGATGTTAGATTAGCAATAGACTATCTAATGTTTAAAGGATTTAAATTAGATGAAATAATCAAAGCAAAGGCTAAAACAGAAACAGCTAAAACTTTGAGAAAGCAGATTAGGTCTAGTAAACCTAAATCTGTTAAAGGTGCAAAAGGTAAAAGAAAATCTACATCTACGGATTTAGATAGCTTAGACCTTAGCTTAACAAGTCTATAGGACGAATCTATAGCAATTAAATTAATTTGAAATGCGAGTATTAAAAACTTATTACAACGATTCGCAGATGACTGACACTAACTCGTTAGTTAATGCGTTAATGGAGAGACCTACTGAGTTGTCTCCAATCATTACACATCTCGCAGGACGTGAGGATCGAAAGTTCCCTTTGACTATGTTAACTGAGGGTGTAGGTAACACTGTATCCATTGATAGATTTGAATACGAGTATCGTGTTAAATCTCATACTCAGCATATTCGTCCTGTAGTTGCTAGCGCTGGTAACGGTCTAGCAGGTGCTGTATTTTCTATTACTTTCCCAGACAAATGGTTTATCTTCCCATATACATTAGTTTCTCAAACAGGTGTATTGGCTAGAATCATGTCTGAACCTACTCCTGTTGCAGGAGGTTATCAATATGATCTTAAACTAGTTAACCCTAGTAACACATTATCAGTTCCTGCTGCTGACTTAGCTGCTGGTGCAATGTGGGGTCAATTATATGCTAACGTTGGTGTTGACTTCTCAAGAGGTAACGCATCAAACTGGACTGCTCCAGGTTTAGTACGTAACAAAATTGGTACAGTAAGAAAGTCTTACCACATGTCTGGTAATGCTAAAGATTACGTTGCTGAATTTGAATTACCTACTAAAGAAGGTTCAAGCACTAAGCTTTGGATGGATTATGAAGAGTATCAGCACATGATGAGCTTCAAACAAGAGTGTGAGCTTATGTACATGTACGGTGAGCAAACTTATGACAACAATGGTGTAACTACTATGACTGATGAGAACGGACAACCTGTTATCGCTGGTCCTGGTTTATTACAGCAAATTGTTAATAAGGATACTTACTCTACATTAACTGAGCAAAAACTTAAAAACGTAATTGGTGACTTATTCTACGGAATGACTGACGCTTCTCAAAAGCAAATTACATTGTACACAGGTACAGGTGGTATGCGTGAGTTTGATGAAGCACTTAAAAACCACTTTGCAGGTGCTGCAGGTAGTTGGAAAGTTGGTGGTGAAAACAGATTCATCACAGGTTCAGGACGTTCATTAGGACTAACTGGTTACTTCAACACATACGAGCACGTAGACGGACACGTAGTAAACGTTGTTAAACATGATATGTTTGATCACGGTCCAGTTGCGCAAGCTCGTGCAAAACACCCTGTTACAGGATATTCATTAGAATCTTACCGTATGGTATTTGTTGACAACTCTAACTATGATGGCCAAGCCAACATTCAGATGATCAACAAGAAAGGTCGTGAGTATTTAAGATGGGCAGTTGCTGGTTCTGTTGTACCTAAAGGGTTCAGCGATTCAGATTTACGTGCATCTGATGTAGACGGGGCGTCTGTACACATGTTAAAGACTGGTGGTATTGTATTAAAGAGATTTGATACTTCACTAGATCTAGAATGTGTTAAGGCGTAAGATGCGTTAATCGCAGTCTATATATCTGGTTTCTCTGAGATGAGGGGGGTGTCAAAGCCCCCCATATCTCTATAACTATAAGAAAGTAGGGCAGAGTATTCTTCTAAGCCCGAATGGAAATTTAACTATTAAAAAGAACTTAAAAATGACAAAGAAAATTATTATTAGGAGAAAAGAGACTAAGAGTTTCTTACCTAAAGAAATCCAAATGGAATCAAGATCATACCTTAGTAGTGTGTATCAAGACAGACAACCTTTAAAAGGTTTTAGCCCTGCAGACTCTAAAAAGTATTTAGCAGGAATCCTAGATGTAGGACCAGATCATGTTGATTGGCCAAAACATGAAAAAGCATATTGGGCCGAAATGACAATGAATATTCCTTTTGCTGGAGTAGAACTAGACATTTCTGAAGACGGAGAAGGTAATCCTATTCATATAGAAGATTGGATTAGATACAAGTGGGCAGTAAGACATCCACATGTAGCTCAAAGTAAAGACGAAATGGAAAGCTCGTTTAGTAAAAGATTTTACATTGTTGACAATGCAAAAGATATTAGAACTAAGAATAACAAAATTCAAGTTCTTAAGGATGCAGATAAAGAGTTTATAAAAGTATCAGGAGACAAGGATAAAATGTTGCATGTTGCAAGATTAATGTCTAACAAAATGAGTCCTGAGAATCTTACAAGAGAAGAGTTGGAAAATGTACTTTATGAATTAAAGAACGATAATCCTGCAAAATTCTTAAAGATTGCAAAGGACAAAAATTTAGAATTAAAATCTAAGTTAGAAGAAATGGTAAGTCTAGAAATATTAAGAAAGATAGGAAACCAAGTTGTCTACATAGATGAAATTTTAGGTGATACAATGGAAGACGCTGTTATTAGATTAACAGATAAAAAGAACTCTGGTAAACTTATGGAACTAAAAGCTAAACTTAAAGAAGCTAAAAGTTAATGAATATACAAGAGATGCATATAGCAGTCAGTCAAGGGGTGGATAAAATCCACTCCTTCCAGGCTGACGTTTTATTACCTGAAGAAATAGATCTAGAGTTAAATAAAAACATACATAGATTTATAAGCCAAAGGTTTAATACTAAAGGTAATAAATACGGTACAGGATTTGAGCAAAGTCAAAAAAGAATTGACGATCTTAGATCTTTACTGACAGAAGCAAATCTTGTTCCAATATATAAAGAAACAGTTTTATCAAATTCTATATACGTAGATACTGTAGAATTTCCTCAAGACTATTACCATTTAATAAGAGTAAGCAGTAGGTCTAGATACTACAAGTGTAAACCTCTATCTCTTAAACTTCAAGAAAATCAACAGATACAATATTTTCCAATAGGTATTAATAAAATATATAATAACGGGATAGTAGTTAATAGTTTACAATTAGTATTAGATTATGTAACTGATCCTAATGCAGCGAGTAATGTTGACATTTTAACAAGTATTAATGCCTTACCTGCATTTGATACGCAGGATGCATTTATTGCTTATATAACTGATTCAATAAATACAGCTTCAGGTATTACAGTTTATTACGAGTCTCATGAAACTTTACACCATCCATCATCTTTACTGTTTGTAATAGATCCTGTGGTATATGAAGACTTTTCAGACGGCTCAGATATTCTTGGTAGTGTTGCAATAGTTGCAGACATAGAAACATTAGAGGGAGGGGCATCTACAAGTGTTAGTTACGGAACAGAATCTGAAACTGTATATACAAGAGTTAGAGACGAGGACATTCAACCTAACCCGTATAGTAAAGGCATTTACTCTGCTAAATTTGCACAGCATGATGACATATATAAAATGCTAGCAGATCCTTTTAATAAGACAAAACATACAGCACCTTTATATACAATTCGTGATAATAAGTTAGAATTGTATAGTAATGCTATATTTATAATAGATAGAGTGAAAATGCTCTATATAAGAAAACCTGCTAAAGTTTCATTAACTTTGCAGGTAAACTGCGATCTCCCTGATAACGTACATCAGGAAATTGTAGACATGACGGTAGCTACGATCTTGGGTAATATCTCAGATCCTAGGTATCAAATTGGATCTGTAGAACGTCTACAGTCCGAGTAATTATTTATTAACGTAATCTTAGAGATTACACAAATTTTAAAACAATGAGTCATAGTGGAATACAACGACTAACTTTCGTAGGAAATGATGCAGATTCACCAGCTGCTGGAACAGCTTACGGAGCAATAGCTGCAGGACAAATAGGTATTTGGGATGTAGACGCTGCTGCATATTTAGTAGCAAACGAATCATTTATCAGAACTGATGCTGTTTCTGATGTTGTAGGTGGTGCTGCAGATGAATTGCTAGGATCTCCAATGATTGTACCTAAAAGATTTCAAATCGTACAAGGTCAATCTGTAGGTAACCCTAAATGTTCAGCTATTATATATAACGATGATGTAATTAAAATTGAGCATATTATAGATACAGCTGAAACAGCTGCTACAGGTTCTATTGACTTAACAGGTCTAACTACTGCAGTTAATGTTGAAATAAGCTTTAAATTTGTAGTTACAAGTTTAGATACAGAATACGATTCTTATTTAAACCCTGCTGATTCAGACAACTGGATTGGAAGAGTTATTAATTATAGCTACACAACTTCTGTTGCAATAACTAACAACGCAACTTTAGATGCTCAGTTAGCATTATTAGTTGCAGAGTTTAATGCAATTGACAACTTACCATTAACAGCTTCTTATACTGCTGGTACTGATGTATTAGTATTTACAGCTGAGATGGGGTTAGGATTTAAAATGTTATCTCCTGATTTTTCAGCGGCTGCTACTCCTCCAACTGTTGCAACTGTAACTAACACAGGATATGCTAGAGGTAATGGTGATGGTAGAATTGTATCATCTAACGAAAAGAAAAGTTTTGGATACTTCGGTAAACACAACAATCTTTACTTGCCACAAGAGCAAGAAAAATTTGCTGTTGCAGCAACTAATTATGATACCCTTATTCTTACTTGGGATCAATCAGCTAAAGGTCATGCTAACCCATGGTTATTTACTGGTGAGAATTCTATTGAGATTGCACTTCCTGCAGGTTTGACTTCTCAAGCTAGATGGGATGATGTATTGGGTGTTACTCTTGGTGGTGCTACTGCACAATTATACAACAAGCACAACCCTGGTGCATAATGATTATTAAATATCATCCCCTGAAATATGGGGATGATTTTTTTATTTTAAAATTTAAAAGATGCCTAACATTCCAAATCTAAGTGACATTGGCGGATACAACGCAATGTTAACAAATATAAATGCAGGATTTAATGCTACTATATCTAAAGACTGCAAAACAATTACTTTAACTTTCGTACCTCAAAATTTTGAAGAAGATGTTATTATTTCAGGATTTGTAAACGGTAACGGATTTAATATAAATGATAATGTTTTTACACCTGATCAATTACAAGCAGGTAACACTACAATTACATTAACACAGCCTGTACCTTTTGCAGGCGTTTACACATTTGCTTTTAATCAAGGAGAACATTCTTTTACAACTGCAGTTCTTGCTAGTTGTGCTTTAGATTGCTGTTTAGGCGATGCAATCGACGATTACATGCTTTGCCCATGCGATCCTACAAAATCTCCAAAGCTTGAAAAAGCAATGAAAATTTATTTATTACAAAAAGCAGCTAAAGCAGACCTAGAAGGTTTCTTTATAAATGCTGGACGTGCAATAGAAAAATATAACAAAGCCTTAAACCTATGCCACTCTAGTTGTGGGTGCGGCTGCTAATAAATACAAATGGCTATATCTAGATTAACTTTAAGTGCTTCTTTAATAAATATTGTAGGACAGGCCGGCGAATCTTTTGGTGACTATGGTGGAGGAGAGCCTCATGAAACAATATATAGTATGCGACAGTCATGCATACAAAAAAGTATATTCTATCCTGTAATAATTATAGATCAATTTGGAGATATTGGAGGAGGACCTGAAGGAGTTATAGCTACTGATTTAGTAGTAGCATCTTTAAACGCTGAAGCGTCAAGTCCAGATTTTATAAGTGATGTAGGAGGCCCTGCAGATCCTGCTAACACATTTCCTTTTAGAGTAGAGTTAAACGGAGTTCCTATTGATAACTCGTATGTAAAATATGTAGAAACTTCAGGAGTTAATACTCCAGGAGATAGATATTATGCTGTAGGAGTAGTTGCAGACGGAGAAGATATAATAAGAGCAGCTGTTACAAACGGTGTACCCGATACATTTTCAGATGTACAAGCAGCTAGTGATGGAAGAGTTTTTAAAATTAAAGTATTTTATAAATTTTATGACGGGGAAGATTTTGTTTGGGCTCAAAGACCTATACAGATTTTTCATGATATACAAAATAAACCTGATGTTGGAAATATAGTAGGATATAACAAAGGAACATTTGGAATACCATACAGTAATATATATCCATCAACTGTTCTTGCTAACAATAGAAGCGCAGGAATTACTCCTTTGCAGGCAGGGCTTAAAAGAGTAGGAGGTAGTCCTCACGATTTTATGAGTGGTATAGAGTGGCATTTTCCTAAGCCCCTTTCAAGCCAGGGGAATTTTACTACTATAAATAATCAACAACCTTATGCAACTCATAATCCTGCAAATGGATTTGCTGACACGAGTGGTGGTAATTACAATAATCAAGTATATCGTGGAAATTTGCCTTATGCTGATTATCTTTTAAATTATAATACAAACGGAGTTCCTACTTGGGATATGTTGTCTGGAGGAGCTGGAGTTGACGGTGCAGGACCTTGGAACTTTGCATTGTATACAGGAGAAAATTGGCCTAACTCTATGACAATATTAAATACGGCAAATTCTCCCATAGGTGCGGGATTTAGTAGTCTTGCAGATCCAGAAAATATAGTAGGCTGGGTTCCTCCACAAGTATTCAGTCAATCGTCGGGCTATGGCGCTACGCTTGATTCTTTTGACTTTTTTGATGGGATGGATACAGACGGAGACGGTATATTAACAGGAGCTAGTGAAGGAGATCCTATAGGTTCTGGAAACTGGATTCCTAATTTTGACTATAATAATCCTACCGTAATAGCTAACAATATGCCTAATTCATTTTTTAATGAAAATTGGGTAACTAAGCAATCTGAGTTTATACTAATGTTTACAGCTAGTGTTGATCCAGTAGGACTACAAAAACTATATACTCCTTACAATTCGAATACTCTAGGAAACGCAGGAGGCGTAGGGCCAAGTGAAAATATATCAGCTGTAGGAAACTCTTTAAGTAGGTTATTGTCAATGGCTTCTGTTTATTTTTCTTTTTCTGACGCATCCTCTCCTCCAGGAGACCCAGTACAAGGATGTACTGATCCTTTATCTTGTAACTATAACCCGTCAGCAAATATAGAAGACGGATCATGCGAGTATCCAAATTTTGATTTAGACTACAGTGAGTTTGCGTTTGGAGAAATAATAACTCTTGAATCTGGAGCAGGCACTACTCTTATTACAGATACCTTTTTTGAAATATCTTTTGGAAATCAAGCAGACACTGCAGGAGATGACGAGTGGCCTAGTAATAATCCTTTTTATGATAATACTGGACAAAAGAACGATGTTAGAGCAACAATAACATTTACTCCTAACGGTGGAGCGCCAGTAAATTATCAATTTACAATACAAACAAATAATGCAGGAACTACTTTTACTGCATATAGTCTTGCAGGAGTAGACGGCAATGTAACTGTTACTTTAGAAGGAGGTTCTTTTGGTTACGAATCTCTTGGAGGAACAATAAGAATCTCAGTAAGTAATTTAGCTTTTAATGTTCCTGAAGAAGTTCAAAATAATCAAGTATCAATATTATTTTCTGAGCTTACAAATTCTAATAATGGAGCAGCAATTGACGGGGATTCTGAAAATTTATATTTAACAGGCTGTATAAAAACAGATTCTATTAACGTAGAAGTAGGAAGTAGCGAAATACAAGGCTGTACAGATGACACTGCATTTAATTTTGTACCTGAAGCTACTGATGGAAACCCATTAAGTGCAAGTTGTATTTATTGTAATACTGATGCTACAAATGTTTTAACTTTAGCAAGTGTATCGGTGGCTATACCTAACTCAGAATATATGGGATTAGGATTAGAAGTTGGAGATAATTATTTTGGTGACTTAGTAATAGATCTTAACTTTGGAGAAGCAGCATGGTATACTTCAGGAACATTCAAAGTTATAATGTTTACAGCTGCAGGATCATTAGATTTTGATGCTCAGCTAGCAGCATATTTGACTGCAGCTAGTACATCTTCTGCATTACCTGCAAGTGTTCTACATGAGATAACTTTAGAAGGAGTAGATGTAGGCCCTCTTTCTGCTGGATACACAATTATTGTACCGGGACCAGATTCAGGAATACCTGTTAATAGTTCGACGGATCTAGCAGGATATAGATCAGTTATTATTCCAATAGATCCTGATACAGGGTATCATTATCATAATACTTGTTTAGTAGAATCTACTACGTATTTTCCTGGATATATATGCGATGATGATTCTATAGGAATAACAAATTATGGAGGACCAGCATCTCCGCCGTTAACATTAGCAAATAATGATCTTTGTATATCTTCTACAAATTGCGCTGATTATGATGTTCAAGGTAGTGTAGATTTTATTCAAACAGATCTTTATACAGGAACTGATGGAGAAACAGTTGCGTGTAGCGGGTATTTTAATATATCTGTATCTGGCCCAGAGGGGATGATGTATGCTGTTAAAGTTAGTAGTAATACAGGATCTTTCTCAAATCACTACTTGTCAGGACAAAATATTAGTGGGATAGATTATATATTTAATTACATACCTAACTCTCCAGAAGGTGAGTTTGGAGCTACTACAATAACATTTACTTTAGCGCAGTTGTCAGAGTTAACAGGTAGCCCTTATGCATACGGGGATTATAATTTTGAATTTTTGTTTTACTTAGGTACTGTCTTTGATCCTTCTTTGCCTATATCTACAGTTCTTACAAATGGGCAAGCTATTATAAATAATCCAGCAACTCTCCCTTGTACAGTAGAGTATACATACTCACTTACAGAAGATAATGTACAAATTTGCGGATGTACTATACAGGACGCAGAAAATTACAATCCACAAGCTACATATAATATAGTAGAAATGTGTGGACAAATTCCAGGATGTACAGATCCTACGGCGCTAAATTATTATAATATAGCAACTGTTGAAGACGGATCATGTATATATCCAATTCCTGTATGTGTAGATCCTGATGCTATAAATTATGTAAACGAAGTAGTATACCCTCAATATGCAGATAATACTCTATGTGAGTTTATAGTAATTTTAGGATGTACTGACCCAGAAGCTAATAATTTTAATCCTGTTGCATCTATAGATAATGGCACCTGTTTATATGATGGAGAAGATTTTGATGATGAAGATATTGTAGATGTAGGAATAAGTGACTTTGAAAACTTTTTATTATATTTGCAGCATTGCCTGCAATATAAAGGAGAAAAGTATTTCAGTGCACTACTAACAGGTAAAACTGTTGATGAAGATAGATATTTACATTTATCTATGATCAATGATTTATTATCTAGTAAAGGAGCAGCCTGTCTATTTGACGGCACAGATGCAGCTAACGCTAGATTAAAAGAGTTTATTAAGATTGCTTTGACATATTGTGAAGACTGCAGAGAAAGGTCAGGAGTATTAAAAGCTCCATATTCGCAAACTCAACAAGGTTTGTATATGCCTGGATCTACTACTTATAATTCTGATGTACTAAATGTTTTAAATTTAGGTGGGGCAGGAAATATAAGCTTAGGAGGCGGAGGCAGCCTAACAGGAGGTTCTGAAGGAGTCGATGAATAATAATTATAATATTTTAAAAAATATAAAATGGCACAAGTAAAAAATTTAAAAAACTTATTAAAGAATTCTGTAACGGCTTCTCATCATTTATACGTACAGAATACAAAGTTAGGATCTGATTTTAAATTCCAGTTAAATAATCTATTTCCTGTAATTAGTAATACAGGTAGTGCAGGAGTTACAATACACTCAGGACTAACTAACACTTCCCAATTTAACTTAAGACAGATTGCAGCTACAAGTGCATCTGTTAATTCTGGAAATAGAGCTCTTACTTCTACTCTACACGGTGATGGTCACATATTATTAACTTTAGTAGAATCAGTATTAGATCTTAATTTATGTGATAATTCTTCTGCAGGATTTTTAAAGACAGTAGATTTAGCAGCTAATGTAGCAGCAACAGTACTACCTGTAGCAAATGGAGGTACAGGAGTAGCAACTCTTACAGCAAATGGTGTACTAATAGGAAATGGTACATCGGCAGTAACAGCTGTAGATATGTCTACTAAAGGTGGAATACTTGTTGGAGATGGAAGTGGTAATCCTCAAGCTCTTGCAGTTGGTACAAATGATTATGTACTTACAGCAGATTCTTCTACAGCTACTGGAGTAGCGTGGAAAGCAGTTACAGGAGCAGGAGCCGCATTAACAGCTACTTTAGACACAGGAAATAATAATATTGATTTAGGTACAGGATGGCTTAGTGGTGATGGATCTAACAATAAAGGTATAAATATTGATTCTGCAGGAAAAGTATTTGCAGGAACAGGAACAGCTTCATTTAATAGTGAGTTTAACATTAATGGAGACATTGAGTTTTTAGGAGGGTCAGGACAGCCAAGTGCTACTCTTAGTTTAAAAGCTGTAACTTCTGGTACAGGAGGACATCTAGTAGCAACTGCAGGAAGTAGTTCTTCTGGTAACGGTGGCTATTTATTCTTAAACGGTGGTAGTAGTACAGGCGGTAATGGAATAGGAGGAAATGTAGAAATTTCTGCAGGATTAAGAGATGGAACAGGAGCTCGAAACGGAAGTATAGAGTTTGCTGTATACAATCGTACAAACGCTCTAGTTACAGTTAATGATAAATCTAGCTCTTTAATTTTAGATGATAACTTAGATGCAACTATAAAATATGGTAATGCAATATTCCATACTCCTACAAAAGGTATAGTATATACTTCTAGAGGGGATGTTACTCAGTTAACTAATCACAGCACATCTGTTACATCTAACGCTACGGCAGGTATAATTACTTTAGCAGCTGTAGCATTATCGTCAGGAGCAGAGTCAGAATTTAGAGTAGTTAACAGTGCAGCTCAAGCAGATTCACTAATATTACTTACAGTAGAATCTCCAAATGCATCAACCTCTACAGACGATTCTATTATAATAGCACAAATAGCATCTAAATCAGATGGTAACTTTGATATAATATTAAAAAATATTGGAGATTCTAATACAGATGCTAATGCAAGAAAAATACACTATATGATTATAAATAATAGTGTGTGATAATTAATTATTAATTTTTAAAACCAAATAGACAAATGACAAAGATTAAAGCAACTAACAGAGAAATGTTAGAAACATTACACGGATTGTACGCAGTCCAAGATTTGAAAGGGGTAAAATTTGCAGTAGCAGTTTCTAAAAACATAGAACGTTTAAAGAGAGAGTTACAGCCAATTGAAGAAGCGGGTAAAGCATCTGACGAATTTCAAGCTCTTCTTAATGAAGTAAATTCTATACCAGAAGATACTAAAGATAAAGAAGCAAAAGTTAAAAAATTGGAAGATAAGAATAAGGATATTATAGATCAAAGAAAAGCACAGTTAGAGGAAGTGAATGAGCTTCTTGACGAAACAGTTGAGATTGACTTAGTAACAGTAGCAGAAAAAAGTTTGCCACAAGATGTTACAGCAAAACAATTGAGTGCTATAATTAAATTAGTTAACAATTAAAAAATTAAACAATGGCAACATTAAGCGCAAAGCTTACATTAAGCACATCTGATCTAAGTACAAATAGCATAGCTATTAATTTATCTAGATCTCTAACTGTGACTGGTGGAGGTATAAATAAAATTAAAGTTACTGCTACAGCAGTTGGAGCTAGTGCTTCTACTGTATACACAGCAGATGATTTTGCAGCTCCTGCATATTTGTATTTAAAAAATCCTGATACAACTGCTACAGATTATATCTGGGTTTACGATGATACAACTTCTGGAGATCCTGTACAAATTAAATTAGCAGGAGGAGATTGGGCATTTGTTCCAATTGCTGCAGATAAAACTTTAAAGGCATATG
>Ga0181402_1000541_pt1 | contig 14142 bp, 7 predicted proteins | sample 25SPOviralmetaG_FD_130131 | JGI IMG/M metagenome (GOLD analysis project Ga0181402, IMG submission 130131) | Marine viral communities from the oligotrophic San Pedro Time Series (SPOT) site, San Pedro Channel, CA, USA - 25 SPOT_SRF_2011-08-17 | ecosystem: Environmental > Aquatic > Marine > Strait...
AAATCCAAGTCAGAATGCATTGACTGTGGAGAGAATAACCCTTTAGTATTAGACTTTGATCATGTTAAGGGAGACAAGGTCATGGCGGTGTCTGATATGATAGGGAGTGCTTACTCACTGGCAGCTATACAAAGAGAGATAGAAAAATGTGAGGTCAGATGTTCCAACTGCCACAGAGTAGTGACACACGAGAGAAGAAAAATTAATCAACAACAAAAAAAAGAATGCAAAAACCAATCGCAATTGAGCTTAAATCTTTCGCAGAAAAAATAGCTGAAAGATATTCACGAACAGATAGAGAGGGCAACTCAAACAAGGAGTCCTTTGCAGTAGAGAGCGTTATACCAACATCAGATAACACGGCAGTAATAAACTTTAGAAAGAGTACTGGTAAGATAGGTGTAGCATTTTGCTACTACATCAATAGAGGTATGTCAAAGGGTTGGAAATATTTCTTTCCTACTGACTCACACCTCAACGGATTTCAAGCTTTTATATACTACAAGCTGGAGGCTGAGAAAGAAAACTACTCTAAGAACTTTTAAGAGAAACTAATTCTGCACATCTTTCGTACTCCTCAGTGATGATGAAGTACTCTATAAGGTGGTCACAACACTTGTCAATATCAATATCATTGTCCTCTGGATCAAACAATAGGTACAAGCTATGCTCCTCTTCTAAGATTTGCTCTTGTGTTTTCTTTCCAGTCAACACCATATAGGTATCATCAAACAGTTTGTCTTCGTTAATTTCCATATAGTTCATCTAAGTATTGTCTACGCTCTCTTTCTTTCTCTTGTTTATCAAGCTTCTGCTGATATAGATACTCAGCGTTATCACGCTCATACTCCTTCTTTGCATCCATCATTTCGTAGTAAGCTTCAGGGTCATACTTCTTCATCTCTTCTTTAGTAAGCTTAGTTGTCCTTTTAGGTTTCTTCTTTTTCTTTTGCTTACCTTCGATTTGATACTCTGAATAATTAAGTAATCTCATTATAGCTTTTTCAGGCGATTCACCACCCTCAACAACCTTCATAAAGTTGTTAGCTACCTTATCTATATTACTGGCAGGTATTCCACCTAAAGTTAAAATTTCGTAAAACATCTTCTTGGTAGCTTCCGCTTTCTTTTCAGGATCTTTTATCTTATTAATCCTGTCATATTGCTTAGCTATATTAGCCGCAACTGCAACTATAGGCATGTTCCTTGTTGGATTACCAGCCCAAGGTTTACCAGTAGCAACGTCACCAATAACATTAAACACATCTCCTATAATAAATAGTGCGTTTAAGTTTCCTATAACAGCCGCTCTTAATAAATCTGCTTCATCCTCGTCTTCCCATTCAGCAAGTAATCCAGGCATACCGTTGGTTACCCATTGGAAAAGAACAGGCATAAACACGTGGTACATAGCTAATGTTCTAAGGTTTTCTATACGAGTTCCTTTTCCCGCAGTTTTATCCCAAGCCATAAGCTTTCGGTTGAGGTTTGTAAATGCTTGTATTTCTTTACGCATATACTGTTTAGGTGTTGTTAAGAACATATTCAAAGCACGATACAAAGGATCACCAGTTTGTAGTACATCTCGATCTTGTATATCAGATGACTGCTGAGTTCTCTTAGTATCTCTTTCAAACTTAATGATAGCTTCGTCAATAGCTTCTTGCTCACTCTTTCCTGCTTTCAAAGCTTGGTCTTTGTAGTACAAGTAGTTCGGCATACCACCTAACATAATTGCATTTCTATCACCAGTCTTAATGAAGAACATCATCATGTTAACTATCTTATCCTTAACTGGTGTTGGAATAAACTCTTGCATTGCAGTATCGCTATAGCTTTCTAAAACTTTAACAATGCTTTCGTACTTTCTGTCTTGCATATAAACAGAATTATTACCCATCTCTTTCCAGGTTCTTACAAGCTTTGGAATGTTAGCAAGGCCAGCTCCATACTTCAACCAATTAGTTACACCAATATCATTGGCGTATGTAAATACAGAAGTCATCTGTTTAACGTGAATTAGTGGGCTTAATCCTAATCTTGACAAGATAAAGGCGTTATTCATCCAGTTAATAAATATAGCTGATTGTTGAGACTGCAAACCTTTAGATGCTACACGCTCTATTATAGTATCTATTTTACCCATTATATCTTTACCATACAATCGTTTTATGTTTCCACGTATAATATCGTTGGTAAATATTTTATTAATATCTCTTATACTTTCCGCATAAGCAGAGAAGTATTCCATATTTCTTAAGTAGGTAAACAGAGCATCTGTACCATCCATTTCTAATATTGGATTGTTATTAGCTTGTCTTGCTATTGTAGACCCAGTACCCACAGATGTCTGGTATGGGTTACCTTCACCTAACATATTAAGAACTCCAGAAGCATCCTTTTGCCCTTGAGTGTACAACATACCTGCGTAGAACTGATTCCAAGGCATATTGGTTCGGTATATTTTTTTATACACTTCGTTGTAGTGGTTATATAAGGATGGGAAGAACTCGTTGACCTGCCAGTCTGCAAACTCTTTTACTTTAGGATCAAGCTGTTCAGTAATCTGCTCCATTATTTCAACATAGTTATCACCAAACGTTTTCTCAAACTTGCCTGCGTTAGCAGGGTCTTTGTACTGATTGTAATAATAGTACATTTGATTTTGACTCAGTATCAACTCTTTTCTACCAGCTCTATTTTCAATAAATATACCAGTGGGTTTGGGTTCTCTTAGTTTAGGTACTAACGACTTCCATTTCTTTCCGAATATATCTTGAAGCTTTAGTGTTACAGCTTTTTCCACCAACATAATACGACCTTTAAACTCTCTGCTTGAAGCGTCTATTCTATCAGTAACAAGAGTCTGAAGTTCCCCTCCAAACAAATCCCCTGGCATCGCATCAATATGATTCATCAATGTACTAAGATCCATCAAGGCGTTGAACGGTCTTCCAAGCATTGTTCTAAGACCTCCATACCACTTCTTTAATCTTTTCTGAACACCCTTAACGTCTGGGTCTTGAGCGTCTAATATTTCTTGATCTCGAAGCATCTCTTTAGTTTCAGGATCATTCATATCTAACTTATCTTTTTCATTTCTTATGGCTTGATAAGCTATAGCAAAATCATTCAGATACTTTTGACGAGTCTCGTTGATTTGCTCTTTGAGATTTGTCTTACCAAACTCTACGAGGTCCGCAAGGTTAGATGCCGCTTTATCTAAAGCGTCTATTCTGTTAGCATCAATCTGATCTTTCATTACCTCAGCATTAGTTAAAGACATAAGTATCTCTAAGTCTACCATCTTTTGAATCTCAGCGTCAGTTGGTTCAGGCTTTTTAGCTAACTTATTGAACTCACTAAGTAGTGACTCATATAGTTTACCTAACGAGTCTGCGGTCTGAGCATTTTTAATGTCTGAGTAAAAATCTGAAATGAATGTAAGCCTTTCAAGAACTGTTACGTCCACACCCTTTGCAGCTTTTCTTTTGCCTGACTTCTTGGTGTACTGTTTTAAATCTAATATCTTAGATATTTTAGAATCCAAATCACGGATAGCTCTCTTCATTACAAAGGTCTCAACCTCACCCATCAACCTATCTATGTTAGTGGCATCAGCATCTGTAATCTTACGAACCATGTCTATTACCTCACTCTTGGTATAAGAGTCTTTAGGTAAAGACTTACGGATAAAGTTTCTTAACTCTCTTTTGATAGCCTGAAGATTCTTTTTAGTTCTATTAGTGTTTCTTATAAGCTGACGAGCAGCACGAAGATTGGCTCCAATATTTTTAGTTGGTCGTATACCTGTCTCTCTTTGAAGTTCAGTCTCCATCTTAGCTTGTTGAATAGTAAGACCACCCTTCTGTCCCTCAGCTATGTATTCAGGTTGGGCTTGTAAAAATTCAATAAGACGATCCATTACTTCATTCTTGCTTAATGTCTTATCCTTTTCTAACTTAGCTCTAAGCTTTAGTATCTTTGAATATAACTTAGCACCTACTTTAGCACCACCCTTTACATCACCAAAGCTTGGAGGCATCTTAGAAAACAGGTCGGGCTTGATAGCCATCAACTCATTTACTTCTTTTACCTTCAACTTTCTTATCTTAGTAAGGTATTCTTTTATTGATGCATCACTAAAGTTATTATCTCTACCAGCTATTATTATCTCAGTAGCAGACATGTCTTTTTTAAACACATCTTTTTGTTCACGCTTCTTTGGTTTCGTTTCTAACTCAAAACCGCCTGTTTCTTCCAGCTCAGTGTTTCTACTAAACAACCACTCTGGAACAGTTATCCTAACCATCTCACCACTTTCACCAATATCTTGTCCGTAGTATCCACGCTTTGGAGGAGCTTCTGATATTGTTATCTGAGACATTGGCAGGTTGATAAACTTACCACCATAACCTGATGTTAATATAGTTAACGCTCTTGGTGTTTGGTTATATATTCTTTTCTTTTGAATAACAAACTTAACATCCTTCTGTTCTCTCTTCTCAGTCTTTGTTGGCTCATACGGTGTAGGAGTATTCTCTTCCGTAAAGTATTCTATTTTACCTCTTGCAAAAACTCTTGTTCCATATACAGTAGCTTCCTCTACACTTCTTACTGGAGTTCCATCAAGTGTTTCAAACAACATGGTGTTGAATGGATTGAACCTCAACTCTGTACCTGTCAAGTCTTGCTTATCGTATGGTATATCTTGGTATAGACCATCAACAGATGCTAATGGAAACTTATTTTTTATTTTGTTCTTAACTTGATATACAGCCTTTTGATGTGTATTCAGGTATACATCTTTCAATGTAACTGCTGGAGCATAGTTTATTACCTTACCTCTAAAGTTACCAGAGACCCCATCAACCCTCTTGTAAGCGTCTGTTTTAGTCCCCTGGTGTATCGCTTGTATTGGTAGTCCTGTGTTCTTAAACACGTTAAGATTAAGTCTTACCCCTACATTCTCACCTTGCTTAGGCTGATTGCCTTCTGCAATAATTCTTCTTGCAACCTTATCTGATTGAAGAGCTTCATCTACCTGCTTTTGAGTAAGCTTTGGTATATCCTTTTGCTCTCTCTGCTCTACATCATAAAGCGTTTCCATCTCCTGGAATGTAAGATCATCACCTTTCTGTTCACGAGCAACTGGTTTTTCAAAAGCTTCTTTAGTTGGTATGTCTTTATCTAAAGATAAGCCCAATCCTTTTGCCACACTTGCGGTTATACCAGGTGTTCTTTCTTCAAGAAATTGAGGGTTTTCTGCTTTAAATCTAATTTTAGCACCACTCTTTAAATTAGTGTAGCCTCTTTTACTTTTAGCAACTTTCTTAGGTCCAGAAAGAAACTCATCTTTATAAAACTTATCTTCCTTAAACATTTTTCTAACAGCTGCATCGGCACTTTCTTGCTGGTCTTTAGATATAGCTGTTTCCTTTTTAGCGTACTCAACAAAGTTTTCTTGTATCGGGTATAAACCATCAAACAAAAAGTTATTACCTGTACTTGGAAGCTTACCATTAAACTGTGGGTGAACTATTCCTTTGTTATCTATATCAGCTAAAGCTTTATCAATATCTCCTGGAACAACCATTTCAAAACCTCCTACAACAAATCCTCCTTTGTTTTCTTTAAGGTTGTTCTCACCTAACAACTGCTTATCACCGTACTCCATCAAGAAGTCCCTCATAGTAAAGCCAGCTTCTTTTAGTTTTAGTTTTGCTGGATTAGTTTGTTTGGTTGTTCTTGTTTCTTGACTGTTAATAAACAACGAGTTTAAAAGTATTCTTCTTATCTCAAAGTTAGTATCCTTAATCCACTCTTTACCAAATTCTGCCTCAGTGTAGTTTTCAGGATTAGAAACTAAGTCTAATATTGTTTCAGCATTAAAATCTGTATTCTTGTCAAGTTCTTTTTTTACAGACTTGTTGTTCTCAAGCAACTCTCTTACTCCATCTACTACCACCTGGTATTCATTTGGGTTGGATCTTTTTATTTGACCCAACGCTCTTCCTAAATATTTTCCTCCGTAGTAGTTTCCAAGAGTTGCGTTAGGACTCTGAACCATTATCATTACACCTATCTTCGTTCCAGCTTTAAATCTTTTAGCTATTTTAGACAGTGTCATTTTAGCAAATGTTGGGTTCAATGAAGCAAACCCAATACCATTCTTTAGGTTGTCAGTTATAGCAGAGTATCCAAACCCACCATCTATCCTGTCTCCTTGAGAGTCAACTCCTAAACCAGTGGCATCAGAAGTGACAGCAAAAAGATTACCTCCAACCTTGTTTACAAATTCTTGTAAAGAAACTATAGGAAGACTTGTTGCAAAATCTATCTTACTATAAATATCCTTCATCTCTCTTGGCTCTGGATCTTTTGGCCCTTCTGGATTTACTGTCAATGTTTCTCCGCCTTCATAAGGAGGTGTATTTAGAAGGTCATCATCCTGAAGCTTTTCAATTAATTCTACCTCACCTTCTTGAATCTCTTGTCCTGTAGTTACCTTTTTAGCTATGGTGTTAAGAAGGTTCACAACATCTTGTTCGGTCTGTGTAAACTCCTCTACCTTTATACCAAGTCCTTTGGCTATTCTATCTATCCATCTTCTTAAAGTGCTCTTAGATCCAGCGTCAAGCTCCTTGTAGCCAGCCGCTATCTCTCCTATAATCTGAGCCAGCTTCTCTTCGTTCTGTATATTCTCATCATAATTAGAAGCAAAAGCATCTATGCTTTTCTTTAGCTCAGAATCTTTGTTCAAAGACTTTGAGATGGCAGTCATCATATTCTTAGTAACACGACCAGCAGCAGCATCTGTCTTTAACTTTGTTAATAGTATTGCGTGAAAAGCCTCGTGAGCTACTGTAGTTCTATCAGCAGACTCAAGGTTTATATGGACAGTATTATCTACAAATGTTCCTTTACCCCTACTGTTAGTTACATTGAAGTAGTCCTCTGCATTTTCGTGAAGAACTATCTTTACATCAGGAGCAATACGAGCTAATGCTTTTCCAGCACGCCTTGCTTTCTTCTGTACAAAGTTTTTAAATTGATTAGTTCTTTTAGGTGGCTTACTTGCCCTATTGATAGACACAACCTCATCGACTTGCTCAAAGACCTGTCCATCCTGATCTGTGGATACATCGGTGTCTTCAGTTACTTCACCCTCAACCATTAGCTGAAGGTCTTTTGTTTCTTCGGTTACTTGCGTTTCCGTCTCCTTGGGCTGAGTCCCTTCGGTGACTTCTTGACTTTCTTGGGTAGTGGTGACTTCGGTGTCTCCCTCTCCCATCTGGCTGCTATCCTCGGTAGATTCTTGTACATCCACTTTCTTTGTGCTTGGCTCTTGAATGGCATCTGTTTCTTCGTATAAAATGTTATCTAACTGTTGGTTAAGTTCTTCAATCTCTTGTTTTTGTCTCTTAACCAATCGAGGGTCCTTACCCTCTATCTCTTGTTCAAGCTTTTGAGTTCTTAATAATACACCCAAAGCTTTCTTCTTTTGTTCTGTTGAGAAGTCTACAGGTATTTGGTTCATCACATTAACCACTTCATTGTATGCGTCTAACTGTGATTGACCTTCCTGTTTTGTTATATCTCCATCAAGGATTGCTTGCTTTATTATTTGCACATAAGCATCTTTGTATGCAGGGTCTTTGCTTATATCCTCAAACATTTCAAAGACACCTTCGTCTAACTTAGTAAAGTCATACTTACGAGCAGCTGTAGATATAGCTCCTGGTACACCCAATATAAAACCACCCACCGCTTCTTGAGCACCAGCGTATAAAACTTCAGACAATATATTTTCTGGAGCCTTAAAGTATTCATCTTCTTTTATATAGTTAAACAATTCTTTTGCACCAATATCAGCAAGCTCTTGAGCAGCTCCTGTTTCAAATTCAGCAAGACCAGCTGCTGTAACTACCAAAGTTCCTTTGGCTATCATACTATTTATTTCTCTGGAAACAACCTCGTTAAAAGATCGACCAGCTGCGTCAGCACTTTTTTTCTGAAGAACTCTTAATAAAACTTTGTTAGCAAGACCTTTTTGTGCTATCACATTTCTTAAACCAACAGCTTCTAATCCAGCTACTACAACTCCTAACGGAAGTTTTAGTGCAGCCTTTTCTGCTTCACTTACATTAGCAAATGTAGGGTCATCTTCCATCTCTTTTGTAAGAGCATCTGATACCTGGGTATACATCTGTGCTGTACGTTGTGCCCAGCCGCCTATACCACCAACCATAGCTGGTAATGATTCAGTTAAACCAAGCAAAGCACCACCCCAAAAAGATTGTTTCTTTAAATCGCTATACTCTCTGGTTGTTTCATCATCACCCACAGTAGTCACGAGTCCCTCTCGTATTGCTTGGAGTATACCCATATCTTCATTGAGAGCACCAGCAAATTGAGAGTAGGGTTGCTCTACAATCTCATCATCACCTGCCTTTAATAGTTTTCTGTTATCGTCAAGTATCTCGCTGTTTATTTCATCCAGCTGATCACCTTCTAACAACTCTATATATCTCTCTGCATTTTGAAGTACATTCTCTTCTTCTCCTTTTACAAACCCTTTCTCAATGGCTTTCTTTACAACTTCAGCGTTGTAGTTTTCTTCACCCATCTGAGCTTTCAAAGGAGCTAAATAAGTGGACACATCTATTACTATGTCAGCAAGACCTGAAGCCATGTTTGAATAACCTTGAAGCAAAGCGTTGTAAGCAGCTCCCATCTTAGTACCAGTCTGAGCTTTCATTTCATAATAAGCCCCTACGGATCTATCCAGTTCAGTTCCTTGTAGCTTTAAAACATTGTCTTGGTTTTTGAGTTGAGCAAGCTGTTTGTCTAAAGCATCTTTCTGCTCACTCCATAGTTTCATAAACTCAGGGTTAGCATCTATCTGAGCTTGATCCATAGATTCATACTGAGCATTCAATACTTCAAACTCAGTCTTGTTAGATACATATTGTTTGATTTGATTTGCTTGAATCTTAGCTAAGTCATTCATGTTAGCTAACTCAATCTTTACTTCTTGATCAGTAAAGAACTTTCTTTCGTTCTGCTTGTATTTATTTTCTAAGTCAAGCTCTTGAGATCCGTCAAGCTTATTTGCTCTTATGAACTCTTTAAGCTTTTCGCCTTCTCTTGTATCTTTTTTATCTGTAATGTTGTCTGTTTCGACAACTATCTCCTCACCGTTTGGTGCGATAGCTCTTACCCTGTCACCTCCAATGGCTTCTTCAAACTTAAAACCATAGTCTCCAAAGTGATACTCCAGCTTAGGAACAACAGCTTCTTCATTCTTGGTCATCAAGTCTAAGTTGATAACCTGCATTGAGTTTTCGAAAGGATCGTCTAACTCCTGCACGACAGGCTCAGGAGTTTCAAGGACTTCTGTGTCTTCTACTACAACCTCATCAGGTTCTGGAACGGAAGGCTCCGATGAGCCAGGCTCTTCCACCACTGTGGTATCTGATACCATAACTTCCTCTTCCCCAGTAGGTAGAGAATCGTCTTTTTTTTTTACGAAAGCAGAGCTAAATGTTTGTAAATCTGTTTGAGGACTAACGATTTTATTTTCGACACCTGTTTGATATAGGCTCTCAATAATAGTAGGGTCTGCTTGAGAAAATTCTTCAAGTGTTGTTTGTGAACTTAACAACCCATTCTCGATATAGCTGTTATAAAGTAATTCTAATTTATCCTCCATTGTTTATTATATTGGTTTTCCGAATGCGTCTACTTTTGGTTTATCTGACTTTTTCACCCCACCTTCAGCGTTGTGAGCAATACGAGCTTTCTCTACATAATCTTTTACTAACTGTAAAACATTTGCATTCTCTCCATCGTATCTAATTGTTTCTTCACCAACACCATCTATATTTATAGTAATCTCACCGTCACCTCCAGAAAGATCTGGATCAATATTAACAGAGCCTTGCATACCCAACCTTCTAAGTTTAGAGTTAAGAAGATCTCCAGCAGCAATACCAACAGCGTCTATATCTTGTGTGTTTTTGAGATCGGTAAATGCTTGCGTCTCTTCAGGTCTATAACTTATAGTTGGAACCTCTTGGAACCCAACACCAGCAGAGGCAGATACGTCTGAAGCCTCACCTGTAAAACCTCCGCTTACCTCATTGTATATATCCACCATAGCATCAAATGATTGGTCTTCAATCTGAGATGAAGGAGCGATGTATCTTATAAGACCTTGAGAAATATCCTGCATTGACAAGTTTTTATCATCTTTCTTTCGTGGTATTGGTTCTTTACTTCTTCTTCCTCTATCATCTATTATTTCCACAATAAATTCATCAGCAGTTCTTTCAATATTTACTATTCTATTATCTCCTTCTTTTGCTTGAGCGTTTACATCCGCAACTACATCACGAACAACCAACTCAAACTCTTCATCGTTGGAAGTCTGAAGTCTGTTTGCATTCCCCATATATCCAGCAATCTTATTTCTTTCTTTACCGTAATCTTGTGCGCTTTTTCTGGTGGGATCAAACCTTGCTCCCTTGTCATATTTCATTTTGCTGTCAAGCTGACTATATATCTTTTCTTTAGTTAATTCTAAAGCGTGTCTCTCTTGATCCTCTGTTAGTTCGGATTCAAACAAACCGTTTGGACTTTGAGTTTGCAGTATAAAGTGTGAGCTGGTTTTAGCTTCATCTTTACTTTGAGTAAACTCATATCTTTTTTTAGTTTTCGGATCTATGTTTTGAGCAAGTATGCTTGTTGAAGCTCCTTGGTTAGTTGTTACAGAAAGAGCCTCATTTGTAATTATCTTATCGGCATCCTTCATGTTACGAAAATCCTCGTAACTTTTGTAAGCTCCATTAGCATCATTAATCTCTGTCTGAATAACAGTAGCCAACCTGTCAGCCATGGGGGCAACAGTAGCGCTTAAATCAGTTCTATCCTCACGCTGCTGAAGAATATTATTAAGGTAAGCTACAGGCATGTATGCACCAGGATTCTTGACACGGTCAGGCAAAGAGCCATCCTCGTTTGGTCGAACTAAAGTTAGGCTTCCGTCTAATGGATTTACTATTTGTTTTAAACCATTTACATTACCAAAAGATTGTATCTGTTCGTGTGCCCATATTTCTCTTTCAGAAGCTGTTCCATTCTCAACACGAGTCATAGATTCATTATAAGACTTATCCCATTTCTTTATGGATTGAGAATATGCTGCCCAGTTGTCTTTTGTATTTTGTACAAATCTTTGGTGGTCCTGTGGCTTTATCTCCCCATTGAGCATTCTTTTATTGGACAAAGCTATAGCCTCTGCTGTTTGTGCTGATCCGTCAATTACTAAAGCTCCTAAGCTTTGGTTGTCAACAGGTATCTCAGCATTAACTTCATTGATTGCTGTCCTGGTATTTGCGTAAAGCTGATCCTTTGTCTTCTGCCTGTCATCTCTAATCTTATTTGCTACATCAGTAATATCCTGTGCGGCAGCTGTCCAATCAATGGTAGTTGCTGTTAAATCTTTCTCCCTCTCAATGGTGTATTGATTAGGGCTTACTATATTTTGCTGTGGACTTCCTCCTGTTTCTAATGCCATATTTTATACTTTATCTTGCCTTGCCCAATCCTAATCGAAGAAGCTCATCATCAAATAAAAAACTTGTTTGCTCTGCAGGATTGTATATATTAGATCCAGCAAAGTTTTTATTAGCGGTGTTAAAATCATTACTCATTAGCGGCTCATTTTCACTAATCATATTATCTCCTACTGGAAGTTCAACTGACTTTGCAGAACCAAACAAAGGAGCAGCACTACCTATAGCTGTCATACTTTTTCCTATTCCAGCTATACCTTCTTTCGTAGCTTTAGCAGCAGCCTCTTCTGCTTGAGCAGCTCTTAGTTTAGCGTCTTTAGATCCAGCCACATCAAAAGCCATTAGCTGTTGTTTTATATTTTCTTTAGACTGAGCTTTAAATTTTTGAACATTAAAAAGATCTTGACCCATTTCTTGACGAGTCTTTTCAGCGGCAGCTTCAGTATTTGCTCCAACCCTACCTACTCCAGCGGCTAACGCACGAGCGTCACCCTCTTGTAGAGCTTCGACCTGTTGTTGGTTGGCAGCTAATGTTGTTTCAAAAGCCGCTTCATACGCTTCTGTTGGGACCGTAAGTCCCTCAAATGAATCCTTCTCAGCTCTTTTTCGAGCGTCAGCCATAAGTTTTGAAGCTTCCTTATTAGCGTCTTCCATTAGTCTTTTTTGCTTGGACGCTTCACTGAATGATTTAGCTGTACTTGCTACCGCTGTTCCAATACCTACTACTGCTGCTGTTGTTACCGCCATAGTTAAATTGTTTTTATTAATTCGTGGGTATAAGAACTTCCTTCTTTAAACCCTTGCTTTTTATATACATTAATTAAAGGCTTATTCTTAATTAAAGCATACACATATTTTTTATTTAGCGTTCTCGCTTGCTCACTAATTGTTTTGATAAGCAAAGATAACGCTTCTTTTCTTTTTGTTCTGTCCTTATACTTTGTGTTAGATATGATCCAGTCACACCACACTGCTTTTGAATTTGTTTCGTACATAAATCCAGCGCACACAGGCATGTCTTCATCATAAACTATGTATCCACCCGTACCATTTTCTGGTAAAAAATCTCTTGAGGGCGGTGTCCATCTCCAATCAAACCACCACTGACAAAGCGTTTTATCATAATCCTCTGCAACTAATGGTCTAATATATAAGCTCATTACTGCAAAGATAACAAAAAACTATGGATAACTTTTCATTATGTTACTACCGACAGAGAATAATTCTACTGGAGATGTATTGGTGTTGGTCATCGTATATTGCATAAAGTATCCACGAGCACCGTGAGATTCTGCTACCGCATCCTTTACTACATATATAAAATCACCAACAATAGGAATAGCTGCAGTGGTAGAGGTGTCTACCTTTATTCCGTATACAGGGTAAGTTCCTAACACTGTACTAACAGAAGTGTCACTAATAGCAGTTATCGGTCCAAGCTCAGCCTCTACACCACCTGAGCTTTTGTAAGCAATATCTCCAATTGAAATTTCAGAAGGTATAGGTATATTATTAAATGCTGTAGTTGTAGCTGTGGTATCAAAATTTCCAAACCTTATAGTATACACACCTGCAGCAGGACCACTAATATTGGTGGTTGATTGTATCCCTATTACTGATCGTGCTTTTAAGTTTACAGTACCAGTATTCTCCCTAAGAAATGTAAACCATTCACCTTCTTTTTGAACAAAGTATGTGCTTATCATAGAGCCAGAACCTAAGTCTGTAAATAAAGAATCGCAATTCCAAGCATCATCACTTTCGTAAAACATTGTTTTGAATAACTTTATTTCAGAAGGAGCTACATTTAAAACTCCTGTTATAGATGAGTTGTATTGGAAACCATAGTAGTTGTTTCGCGTTTCATTGGTGTTATGCCTGTAAAGGTTACCCTCGTTAAAGGTATAAAAATACTGATTCATACCCATCATAAAGTCAGGAAGGTAATCATAGAATGAAGGCCACCCTTCAGATTCATTGCTATATGTTAGTGTATCTGGACTCGCCATATTAAGTACATATCGTTAAACTTGTTATTACTCCGTTTGCTACCGTTATACAGTAGTTGTTTCCGTTAAAAGATATTCCCCAGTGTGCATCAGCTAAAGGAGTTACACCGTTAGCATCTGTAAATATCCAGTCGTTTACCGCTGGTTGACCAGGTATTCCCGATACAGGAGCAGTGTAATATGTAGTGTCAAAATCTGCCAAACATACTTGAGTGCACGAAGAGTGACTTGTTGTTGTACCTGGTATACCAGTTAATGGAGCTGGGCAAAATGGTTCTAACTCAAAGTCAGCATATAAGCAGGTTATGTCCATCTGAAAGGTGACAGTTGTAGGGAATGCATTAGGTTTTGGTATAACCATATAGGAGTTTCCTGGAGCTGTTGCTGTAAGAGTTACCCCTCCCGCCACTTCATTAGCGTAAGGTCCAAGCGTTACGGCTACACCTGTGTTTTCCCATTGAGTCAGACCTGCATCAGGAAAATTAGCGTTGTAATTATATACCTCACCAGCCAAAGTAGCTGCGTTACTACCATTAGCATTTGTTAAAGGTAAG
>Ga0181402_1000557_pt1 | contig 13944 bp, 33 predicted proteins | sample 25SPOviralmetaG_FD_130131 | JGI IMG/M metagenome (GOLD analysis project Ga0181402, IMG submission 130131) | Marine viral communities from the oligotrophic San Pedro Time Series (SPOT) site, San Pedro Channel, CA, USA - 25 SPOT_SRF_2011-08-17 | ecosystem: Environmental > Aquatic > Marine > Strait...
GTTCCCTTTTATAACTGCCCGACCAAAACCAAACCCTTAATTAAATTAAATAAAATAAGCTCTAAAATTCAACGATGCAACAAGCTGACAATCAAGTATATATATCTAGCATTTATTGAGGATGAAAAACAATTAAAAACCAATAAAACAAAACTTGTATTTTATTAAACTTTTATACTAGAATTAATATAAATTGATTATCTTTAATGATATTAATTAAAATCAAATCAAATGAACAGAGAAACATATTTAAAAAATGCGACTGAACAATTACAAAAAATTGTATTTGCTCCGCATGGTTTAAAAATTCCCAAAGACGTCAAAGTCTCTTGCGGATTTGCCCCAAGTGGGAATCGTGGGAGACGTTTCAAAACGTTGGGCGTTTGTCATAATCGGGCAAGTAGTAAAGCGGGCGTAAATGAAATTTTTATTTCCCCCGTTATGGATGACACCATAAAAGTCTTAGACGTTTTATCCCATGAGTTAATTCATGCAATAGATGACAACAAAAGCGGTCATGGTGTAGCGTTTAAACGCATGGCATTAGCAATAGGGTTAACGGGAAAAATGACCTCAACAATTGCGGGCGAGGAACTGACCGAGAAATTAAAGCAAGTATCGAAAAAGGTCGGGAAATATCCTCATGCAGAAGTAACACTATCCAACCGCAAAAAACAAACAACAAGAAACGTAAAAGTTGAGTGCCACGGCTGTGAATTTTCATACAGAACATCCCGCAAAAATTTAGAACTCATTGAAATTTGGGACTGTCCCGCTTGTGGTGAGGAAATGAGCCAAGCGTAGGCACTGTTTAAACAGTACCCGCCTCGCTTCGTTTGTTCGTTGCGGGGCTTAGTCAGTAGAAACGAACATTAATTAAAATTTATATATTATGGAATACAAAAAAATATTTTTAGGTTACGAGAACGGGATAAAAAAAGTCTCTAATCGTGTTTATCTTTCGCCCCCTTCATGGGATTGCGGTTGGTATTGGGGATTTGGTTATTTAGGAAATGCCCGCTCACATTACCACGTTGACGGATTAAAGGACAACGGAAACCATTCTTTAAATTTATATGATGCCTTAATCCTTCATTTTGGCGATACGTTAAGAGTTAATGAAAATGATTTATGGACGTTCGCTGAACTGTTTCAGTCTTTTTATAACTTAAAATTATCGGCTGAGACTCTCGGGCAAGGTGGCGCGTATTTATCGAATAACCCAAGTAAAGAAGATATAAAACAAAATAAAGCGGTGGAGCATATAAATAAAATTTCTCTTCCTTCAATCTTTAATGAGATTTATAAAATATTAGATAACTATAAAAAATAAAATCATGACTATTCAAGAAATAAAACAAAGAACAAAAAACTCGGCACCGCATTATTTTAGTGCTGACACCTTGAGATTTTTTAATCAGAAATTAACAGATTTCAAAGTAAAAAAGTTAAATGAAACGGAGTATTTAATTTATGCTCCTTCATATTGGGACGGGCGTTTGATGGGTAAATCAATGCAAATTTTTGACACCATTACAAACGATTTAAAAGATGCGTCTTTTGTAGATGCTGACCTATTAGATTAGACGCTGTTTAAACACCCCCCCACAAACACCCCGCCAAGTAAAATTGTGCGGGGATTTCCTAGTAACAGACATTAACTAATAAATAAAATTATGGAACAAAATACTTTTAATCCGATGCAGAGACATTATCTCTTAAGCGAACTTGAAAAACTTAATGAATCGATTAATACACAAATAAAAGTTAATCGAAAAGAAAAAGATGATTCGCCCAAGTATAAATGCGTAACAGAACCAATGAGCGATTTAATGTTACATATACTAGAAGAGCGAAAAACGATGCTTGAAAACTTGCTACAAGCTAACGAGTTGGTTTATATTTCAGAATATGACCATACGACAAAAACCTATGAAAACTACATTGAAAAGAAGAATTTAAATATAGAAACCGATGAATAAATTTAAAGGAATAGAACAGAAAAAGACTGAGCGAAAAACCAAAGATTGGTTAGATGCTAAACTAAAGGAACTGCCTAAGGTGGTTAAATCCTTTATGGATAAAAACCCTACTCAAGAAGAGATAGAGAACTTTTATACTTCTTATGTAATGCGTTACACTAAAGATAGTATTGAGGACATCCTAAGGGATTATAATACGTTTCAGATTGAAACGACTGCCGAGATAGTGAAACATTTCGGAAACTTTTTTAAACCAAATAAATAAAATGAAACATTTAAAAGAAGCGACCAATAAAGTTACTGTTCCTCTTATGGATAAGATGGCAAATGGTGAAACCTTAAAACTTAATGAACAATTTCAATTATATAAATACTTTGATATGGAACACTTTGTTTTGCAAGATTCAAAAAGTGATGAAGACATATTTTGTGTTCAATATAATGGCAACGATGTAGTTTTTACATATTTATAACATTAATCAATAAATAAACAACAATGACAAAACAAGAATTTTTAGAACGTGCAACTGCTAAAAACATAAAGCAAATGCGAGGACATGATGCTCCATCTTTTGAATGGGACATTTACTTTGATGGTAAGAAAATTTGCAACTGTTGGGATGATTCCTATGGTGGTGAATTAAAGATTACTAATTATGACAATCGAAGTATTGAGTTCTTTTATAAATCTATTGATAAGGATTCACTTTATGATAAGGAGTATCAATGGACAACAAGTCTTGACTTATTAATGGATGAATTAAAGACAATTTCATTAATGAAAAAGGATGAGAAAAAGGGTGTAATGATAGGCAAACCTACTTCATATTCTGTTGTAGGATTTAAGACTAGCATTCCCAATACATTTAAAAGATGGAGTAATGTTGATGTCATGCAAGACTATCAGAACATTATAAACGATGCATTAAATAAGGGCGAGACTATCCTTAATGCTGACTACTTAAAAACGTGGAACTTAAAAGTATAATATGAAAAATTTTAACCTAGATGACTATATAGATTGGAAGAAGATTGTAAAAGATTATTCTTTAGATAGTGGAGATTTATCTCTGCATGACACCCTTGAATTAGAGAGTATTTTAAAAAGGTTCATTGAGACTAACAGAGCAATAAACTTTAATTTAAGAACACACTACGCTAATATCATTGATGCAGATGATTGCATACGAGCAATTGATGATGCAGTCAATGGAGAAACTAAACCCCCTATGATATGAAAGCAAAAGTATATAGCGCTACAATTCAATGGCACGACAATAAAGAAATCAGAGATTATATGTTTATCAAAATTGGAGATATTGAAGATGATGATGATGATATTTTCTTCTACATGGAAAATGAAGAAGAACTTAAAGAGGCATACAAAGATGATTTCCACGAATGGAAAATACTAGAGTGCGAACAAATAGAATATTAATTTAAACCAACAGATATGAAAGGCAATAAACTTATAGCAGAATTTATGGCACTAGAAGTAGAAGATGGGTTATACTATTATACTACGTCTATGGATGACTACAAAACGGATACATTATATTTTGATTCCTCATGGGATTGGCTCATGCCAGTAGTGGATAAATGTTTTGATTTATCTTTTGAAGATGGTGTTTGGTCTACGAGAGAGTATGACAATTCAATTCATAAGTTAAATGATGCGTTAGTAACTGCCAACATAGATGCAGTTTACCAAGCAGTAGTAGAATTTATAAAATATACTAATTTAAACCAACAGATATGAAAGCAGAAGATTACAAAATAACAATCTCTTGGAACGTTGAAGATGTTCTAAGCTTAGATGACAGTTTAACAACTGACCAATGCATTGATGTATTGGACATGGCAGAGAAACACCACGATGCAAATCATGGAATCTCTTGGGACACATTATCTAGTTATATAGATGATGTAAAAGAAGAAGTTAACTTAAACCAACAGATATGAAAGATAATAAGACCTTTAGTTTTTATGTTCCATGTAGTATGATGTATTACATAAAAGCAAAAAACGAAAAAGAAGCAAGACAAATTTTGATAAATCAAGGAGGGATTTCTATTCAAGGAGATTTACTAATTGATAAATCAGATTATTTGGAAGCTGAAATATATAATTAATTTAAATCAACAATAAAATGAGTAAGGAAATAAATATTACATGGACTGAGTTTGAAGAAAAGTATAAACCCATCCAAAATGAATTAGTAGAAGATGCAGCTTATAACGATTGCATGTTTGAAACTTATGGTGAAGAAGTAGAAAAAGTTTGGGAGACCGAAGTATTAAATGTTTGGACAATATTTGATAATGATGATATTGTTAGTGGTCGATGGCGAGTTAATAGACTTGGATATTTAATTACCAAAGTTGCAAGAAAACAAGATGAGATGATAAACGTGATATGGGATTAAAAACGGATAGCATGGTGCATATTTTGGAGGGACTCGGTTTCCCTCCTATCCACAATGAGAATATTCTCAGAGATTAAACCAACAATAAAATGAAAGCAAGACTACAAGAATTTTTAATTGATGACTTGAAGAAAGTAGAGCATCATGTAAAGGAGATTATAGAGAATATCTATGCACGAGGACAACAAGAAACCTTTGCAAAAGATATAAAAGAGATTGAAATGTTTTTCTCCTATTGGAAACAACACGCTCAATTTGAAAAAGAAACCGAACTTAAAAACGGATAAAATGAACATAATAGAAATGCAAGACTTAGGATACGTGGGAGAGCAAATCCTAACTACTTTAGAGGAGATGAAAGAGTATTGTTTTAATGATCCCAAGGATATCCCTTGGTGCGATGATGACCTAGATAAGAAAGAAGCTTTTGAACTAGATGTCAGACAAATCAAAACATTATTAACTAAATTACGACAGAAATGAATAAGCTAAGAGGAACATATCAGAGGGTGGAAAAAGAGTACACCCTCTCGGTAGACTACACTTATTATTGGGATAGAGGAGACTATGACTCTGAGCCAGATGCCGAGTTAAATGTTACTGAGGTTTATATGAATTCAGAGACTTTACCTTTGCAATTTTACTATGACTTTTTAGAGCATCAAATGGAGGAAGATATATGTGAACACGCTCACGACAACAGATGAAAGTAATTAAATCATTTGGTAAACGAGGAGGCTATGTAAAAGAGATTCATGTAGCTTTCTTGGTCAGAGCCTTGTATCAGCCTACAAATTTTCACAAAGAGATATTTGTTGAGGCTAGTGTTGATCGCAAAGGAATACGAACTGTTTCATTGCGAGATAATGGCACAAATGATATGCTACTAATCGAGCATATAGATAAAGATGAATTGCATGAACTAATAATTAAACAGACGTTATGATATTTGATAATAGTAATCTCAGTCCTGAACTTCAGGAACTGCTAATGAACAAACTTAAAAAACAATTTAAAGATGAAAAACTTACTAAGACTTCTGCGACTCAAAAGAGTCAAAAGAAAAAGAAAAAGAAGTAGAGAGAAAACCCTGTGGTCTAATCTAATGAGTAACGAGAGAAAGATCAGAGAACAGATAGAGGAGATGGTAAAGAGAAACAAATATGTTTCGGCGAAATCAAAGTACAAGATTACGCTTTCAAAACCTCGACAAATTGTGTACCTTTATAAACAGAATGAACAAATCAGAGATGAACTTAGAAGATACAGACCAAATCGTAGATAGGATGGATCCTAATTACCTTTGGCATTCCAACAATGCATTGAGAGAGGAATTGTCCAAGACAAAAAAAGAATTAGCTAAGGCACAAAAGAAAGTAAAGGATTTACATTGGTATAAAAATTAGTTTTGTTTCATAGTTTGTTTGAGAAGGAGTAGCAGAGATGCTACTCTTTTTTTTTGGCGTCTATGAAACCACGCTCGTATTCGATTTGCTTTTCAATATCTAGGATGCGATTCTCTAAAGCATTAATAACAAGTATCTTTTTATCGAGTCTTTCGTGTACTGTGGTCAGCTCATTCTTAATGCTCATAAACTCAGAGTATATCCCTCCAGCAGTAAAGACTGCAACCAAAAAAGATATTACGAGCGATAGATTATTTTTTAAAAACGTATCTGGCATGAAGTAAAGGTAAAGACTTTTGTTGTATATATAAAAATTTATTATTACTTTAGTAAAAATATAATTAAATTAAATCAAATGCAACTAACCAACAACTCAGCCTTTGATAAATTCCTTGACGATGAGTATCAATCCAGGGGATATGTAGAAGCAAGAAAAGTGGTAGATAACTTAAGAGCCACAATATTTAAAAACCTTAACGATCAAGAGTTAGAGGAGTTCCGAAAGGAGTTTGCCTATGCCCTTGACATGACCCTTAAATAAATATGAAAGAATATATATTCAACCAATTTGTAGCCAACATCCTTAGTCACACCGGACTAACTAAGGATCAACTGTTTGAGAACACTCGAAAGATTGAGTATTCTAATCCTCGTAAGTTTTTGTATAAGCTATGCATAGATCGTGGCATTACTCAGTCTGACATTGTTTCCTACATGGGAAAAAATAATTACAAATGTACCGACTCTAATGTCCAAAAGGGCATTGCTTCTTTAGACAAGATGATGGAGACTGATTCAGACTTAGGGATTATATTTAACAAACTTTCAAACGTTGAAGCCTAAGACATTGGAGGATATATTGCAAGAAGCTATAAAGGATCCAGGTTCTACTAATCTTAGTGACAGACACTACGAGACTAGGATGTTACTTGGAGTTAGAATACAGAAGTATAAACTAGATGGGGTAATAAAAATATTTAACCCTAGGGGTAAGCTCTATCCGGAGGAACTGACAGATCAAGAGTATGAATTATTTGATCGTGGGTGGAGGATAGGAGTTTACAGAAGAGTTATTCAAGGCTATGAGGAGCGACTAGAAAATATAAAGAATCGAATCCCTCAGTTATTGGCTCAGAATAAGAAGATCGACAAGAAGAGAGATCAGAGAGAGAACTTAATGCGAAAACGCAGAGAGATAACTAATAAATTAAACCAACTATTATGAAAAATTATTACAAAGCCTTGGCAGGATTCCAACAAGAATGCCCTGTGCTATTAAAAGATACCGATGGGTACGGCTACAAGTATGTAGACCTTACTAAAATAATCCATTCTATTAATCCTCTCATGCAAAAGCATGGACTTGGATTTACACAGAAGTTAGGAACTAACAAAGATACTGGGCAGTCATGTTTGACAACCACAATATTTCATGTCTCAAGTGGAGAGTTTGACTCAGCTACCGTTGATATACCTCTAGTAGAAATGAAAGGTCAAAACCTTTACCAAGCATTTGGTTCAGGGACTACTTACTTTAGACGTTACGCTTTATCATCTCAGCTAGGAATAATAAGCGACAAAGATGTTGATGCCTATGGAGAGCAATTAGCTACTGTTATGCCCAAGGCTCCCACTGTGTCTAAGAAAAAAGCTAAAGCTAAACCTACCGGAGACTTTGCTAAAGATATTATAAAAGTAAAAGAAGCTCTAGCAAAGGGCAGTAAGTGGGAAGATGCAGAGAAGTGGCTTAAAAGTTCTGATGATTATGATGCAGTGGCTTTAGCTGAATTTAAAGGAGAGGTCGATGCCTAGAACGTTAAGAGAAAAATATTTTGATCCAGACTATATGGAGATAAAATATATAACCGAAGACACTACATTGCACGCTTTAAGGATTCATGGATATCTACCAGCCTATTTATTTAACCGACTTTATCGGTTTGACACGATAGGAGAGGTAATTGACACGCCCATGAGTGATTTAATGAAAATTCCTCATTTTGGTTCTGGTTCTTTTAAAAAGTTGAAAGTTTTTTTTGAAGAAAACCATGACAAGTTTAAGTTAAAAGGTCTTAAGCCAGTGCTTAAGAAAAAACAATCTTGTGAGGAAAAAATGAAGGTAGTTGAATCAAAGTTAAAAAAAATGGAAGCCTATCGTTCTGAGAACATTCAACTTAAAAAAGCAAATCAAACCTTAAAAAATTCAAATGAATTGGCTAAGATTGAATATGACAATTATTATAAGGATAGTTTAAACAGTCTGCATGAAAAGATAAAACAGAAGGACATACAGCTAGGTACACTAAGACTATCAAACAACGAAGCCTACAAGGCATTACAAGCATTAAAAATAAAAATAGATGAGCAATAAAGAAATAATTAAAAACCTTCGTGATGACAAGAAGTATTACGGAGACTATGGAAAAAAGTGGCTATCCAATAGCGATGTGTATAAACTTTTATACGATGAAGAGCAGTATGGATGCAAGACAAAGGTGACTGACAAGATGATCAGAGGTTCATACTTCCACACTTTATGTCTTGAGCCTAAAAAGAAAGATACCTATCTTATTTGGGATCAGACCGAGACAAGAGGTAAAGCTTACAAGGAGTTTTTAGTTGAGCATGGTCTTGATATTGCTCTGACTCGGAAAGAGGCTGATCAAGTAGAGGAACAAGTAGAGTGGTTCTTGGATAAAAACAATCCTAAGACTAACGAAAACACTATAGGCGAGAAATCTATTTATGAATACATTACTGACAAGAAAGCCAAGACTGAGCTCCCAGGTATTGAGAAAATCTTTAATGTTGAATTTAAAGGGAAGGCAGACTTAATATCTAATGGAATTATATTGGACTATAAAACTACGGATAACGTGAAGAGGTTTCCTCAAGCAGTAAAGTTTGACTCTTCATACGACACCCAAGCTTTTATATATCAGTCTATATTTAAATTACCTCTTGTGTTTCTTGCTATTGGAAACGTTAAAAAAACACAAAAGGATGGAACTAAGTATTATGAGATGGGCGTACACCCATCTACGGACGAGGTATTACTTAGGGGTAAACAAAAAACTCAAGAGGCTGTATCAAGATACTTGCAGCATAAAGAGGGAACTCGTAACATTGAATCTTTTATTTATAACACAATTTTAACTTAATAAATTTTATACTATGGCAATCAAAAATAAATACTATGGCAACCTACAGTTGGATAACCTTGGCAAGGCAGTCAAAACAATACCTGGAAAGGTAGAGAAGACTGAAAAGTACGGACACCAGATTAAAGTCAAAGCAGCGATGTGGGAAGACGGTGGCATAACTATAGATATATGGGACGCAGAAAACAAAGTAGCCCATAAATTAGGCAAGCTTATGCTTGACAAAGAGTTTACCTCTGAGGCTGCAGCTCCTACCCAAACTGCTGCTGAAGTAGAAGACCCTGATGAGGATTTACCATTTTAATTAACCCTAACTAAACTAGGGGGAATTGTTTCCCCCTTTTTTTTTATGTTAAATGTTAAAAATATTTTTCTCTATAGATATATATATATTTATATTTATATTTATTTATTTCTAAATTTATAATGACCTTTAAAACCAACATTTTCAACATAATGCCTACTAATGCAAGGCTATGCAATAATAAAACCAACATAAAACCAACATTTTAATGTCATATACTGTCACAATCTTCAAAAATATTAACACAACTACTGCTCCTTTCTTCAGAGATGTTGATGTTATCTTAAATAGAATTAAAACCGGAGCATCTAAAGAGTTGGTTAAATCAATACGAAAAGAACAAGATAAATCGAAACGGAACGAAATTAAAAAACAACTTCCTTCCATCGTATTTTCAGGTCAGTTTAACAAAAGATCAGACGTATCAATTATTGAGCATAGTGGTCTAATATGTCTAGACTTTGATGGCTACTCAAAAAAAGAGCAGCTTTTGAAGGATAAGAAAAAGTTTTGCAAGAATCCTTACGTCTATAGCTGTTTTGTTTCACCCTCTGGCAAAGGTTTAAAAGTTATAGTAAGGATACCTGCAGACCCTAAAAACCACGTGGGTTATTTCAATGCTTTAGAGAAACATTTTAACTCTAAGTTTTTTGATACCACTTCTAAAAATCTAAGTAGGGTTTGCTATGAGTCCTATGACCCATTGATATACATTAATACTAAAGCAAAGACTTGGGAGACAATAGAGGATTTACAGTATAAAGAATACAATACTGACAGCGTAGCCAAAACAATACCAATTACTGATGAGAGTAAGATTATAGAGATACTCACTAAATGGCACGAGAAGCAGTATCCCATGTCACTAGGCCAAAGAAACCAAAATGCATTTATTTTAGCCATGGCTTTTAATGACTATGGTGTTACTCAATCTACAGCCTCAATGGTTCTAAGTAAATATGAAAGTAGTGACTTCAATGCAAATGAGATTAACACAACTATTAAATCAGCATACTCAAATACACAAAACTTTAACACAAAGTTCTATGAGGATGACGATAAGATAAATGATATTCAGCAACGGCTCAGAAGAGGAGAGTCAAAAAAAGCAATACGTCAAGACCTCCAGGAGTCGAGCTTGGCGACTGATGTAATAGACTCCGTACTTGAAAAGGCAGAAGAAGACAACTCGGTTAAGTTCTGGACCATGAGTTCAAAAGGAGTGGTTAAAGTTATACCTCTAATTTTTAAGAAGTTTTTAGAAATGAATGGCTTCTTTAAGTTCTGCCCTGAAGGACAAAAGAACTATGTGTTTGTGCGTGTAACCAATAACTTAATAGACCACTGTTCAGATAGAGAGATAAAAGATTTTATTTTAGACCATCTACATGGGCTTGAAGACATGGCAGTGTATAACTATTTTGCTGAACAAACAAGGTTTTTCAAGGAGGACTTTTTGTCCTTGCTAGCCACGATAGATGTTTATTTTAATGAGGACAATATAAATACTGCATACTTGTACTATGAGAATTGTGCTGTGAAGATAACCAAAAGTGAAGTAGTTGCGATAGACTACTTAGATCTTGACTCTTATATTTGGAAAGACCATGTGATAAACAGGACTTACACTTCTTGTGAGGTAAAAAAGAATAATTTCGAAACCTTTATAAGTAACATTGCTAACAAGGAAAAAGAAAGAATCATTACTCTTGAGTCTACCCTAGGCTACATGATGCACGCGCACAAAAACATATCCTACTGTCCTGCGGTTATATTAAACGATGAGAATATTTCAATTGACGATGCCAATGGAGGAACCGGTAAAGGTATATGGCTTCAAGCCTTGGGGCACATGAAGAAATTAGTTATGATAGATGGTAAGTCTTTTAACTTTGACAAATCCTTTCCCTATCAATTAGTATCTGCGGACACGCAAGTGTTAGTCTTTGATGATGTAAAAAAATACTTTGACTTTGAAAGATTGTTCAGTGTAATAACAGAAGGAATAACCGTAGAGAAAAAAAATAAGGATTCCATAAAGATACCATTTAACAAGTCACCTAAGGTTGCTCTTACAACTAACTATACTATTAAAGGTAGTGGATCATCATTCGCACGACGAAGATGGGAGCTTGAGATAGCCTCACACTACACACCTTCTTTTACTCCTATGCAGGAGTTTGGAAAGTTTTTGTTTGGAGAGGAGTGGGATCAAGATGACTGGTGTCAGTTTGATAATTACATGATTAAAAACTTACAGCTCTATTTAAAGTCAGGACTTATTGAAAGCGACTCTATTAATCGCGAGTTGAAAGGGCTCATTATGAAAACGAACCCTGATTTTTGCGCGTGGTGTGGAGTAACGGGCAATAGCCCTGCTAATCCACTACTTAAAGTAAATACAAAACTACATCTCAACCCATTGTACTATGACTTTCTAACCCATTATGATGACTATGAGAGTGGAAAGTTTAAAATATCAAAGTTTAAATTTGGTAAATGGATGGTAGCCTATTGTGTTTACAGTCAAGGATTAGAGCCTGAGGCGGACAGAGATATGGTGGGTAACTGGATAAGAATAAAACCACGGTCAGAGGGACAAATACAACAGAAATTATTATGAAAGCACATTTACAGTTTGATATAGCCATTTACGAAGGTAAGCTAGGTCTAAGGAATGATTATTGGATTAAGAATCCAACACTATGGTTTCCGCATGTTTTTGAACTTTGGAATAAATACTCTGTTTTACCTCGTATAGGTGAATCACTTAGCCCCAACAATAGCATGAAACCGATTAACCAATTTGAAAAATGGATAATTGATTATGATAATGAGGATATCGTTATTAATAGCGGTATTAAAATAGAAGAAATAAGTTGGAGGTGTGATTTTAAAACTAAAGAGCCTATAATACACTTTTGGCTAAGACTCGAACATCATGATAACTATTACAAGGATTATGAAGTTTAGAGATTATCAGGAGGAAATAATAACTAAAGGATCAGATGTAATTGCAGAGCATGGTTTTGTATACCTAGCCATGGAGGTCAGAACAGGAAAGACACTTACTAGTTTAGGCATAGCCAAGGAAATGGGAGCTAAAAGGGTTCTGTTTATTACAAAAAAGAAAGCGATTAGTTCAATCGAGGCTGACTACCAGCTGCTAAAGCCTAGCTTTACCCTTGAGGTAATTAACTATGAGAGCTTACATAAGATAGAAGGCAGCTTCGACCTAGTAGTATTAGATGAGGCCCATTCATTAGGCGCATTTCCCAAGCCTAGCAAGAGAGCAAAGCAAGTGAAGATAATAATCCAAAAGAATGACCCGTTAGTTATCTTGCTATCTGGAACTCCCACACCTGAGTCATACAGTCAGATGTACCATCAAGTATATGCTATCCCAGGTAACCCGTTTAAACGCTTTATAAACTTTTACCGGTTCTGTGACACCCATGTCCTTGTAACCCAACGCCCCATCAATGGTTTAAACATTAAAGACTACTCGAATGGCATGCCTAGTATAATGGACGCCATGCAACCTTATTTCATTGCGTACAGCCAGAAGGAAGCAGGGTTCCAGGTAAAGACTAATGAGCATATATTGCACGTAAAGATGAGTCCACTGACCTATAATGTGGCTGCTAAACTTCAGAAGAATTTAGTAGTTGAGGGTGAGTCTGAGGTAATACTCGCGGACACGCCCGTTAAGCTTATGATGAAACTACATCAGATTTACTCTGGAACTGTAAAGTTTGAGAGTGGAGCCTCTAAAACACTAGATCTAACTAAGGCTCAGTTTATTAAAGAAAAGTTTAAGGGCAAAAAGATAGGTATATTCTATAAATTTAAACAGGAGCTGAAGGCTCTTCAAGAAGTATTTCAAGATAATCTTACCACTGAGCTCAATGAATTTGTTAACAGTAAAAAATCAATCGCCCTGCAAATTGTGAGTGGAAGAGAAGGCATAAGTCTTCGACAAGCTGAGTGTTTAGTTTATTACAATATTGACTTTAGTGCTACTAGTTATTGGCAGTCGCGTGATCGTATGACAACCAAGGAGCGCAAAAAAAACGAGGTCTATTGGATTTTCTCTAAGGGTGGTATTGAGGATCAGATCTATAAAGCAGTTGTTAACAAGAAGGACTATACCCTAAATCATTTCCGAAAAGATTTACTAAATTTATGATAGATTTTAGCAAGTGGCCATTTAAAAAAGGTAGTTACGAGTACTACTTTGATATGTTTTTTGATATTCCAGAGGGCATTCGTGAATACTCAGATAAAGAGGCACATAAATTTGCAATGAAATGCATGGCAGATGACCGAACAACAGATACAAACAAAAAAGATTAAAGAATTAGAAGCTGACGGATACTATGTTCTCAAGCTCATCAAGACCAATAAGAATGGCATACCTGACTTGTTAGCTCTACACCCCAACAACAAGGTTTTATTTGTTGAGGTTAAAAATAAAAAAGGTAGAGTCTCCAAGCTCCAGGAGTATAGGATAAAAGAATTAAAAGAGTATGGATTTGACGCGCAAGTATACAGAGGTTAATGCTAGTAGTTATGAAGGTTATCTTTATACCTTCGACAGTGATTTTGTTTTGGAATTGATGCGCCATGATCTATACACTTCAGTACCCATAGTAATGCAGATAGA
>Ga0181402_1000558_pt1 | contig 13934 bp, 4 predicted proteins | sample 25SPOviralmetaG_FD_130131 | JGI IMG/M metagenome (GOLD analysis project Ga0181402, IMG submission 130131) | Marine viral communities from the oligotrophic San Pedro Time Series (SPOT) site, San Pedro Channel, CA, USA - 25 SPOT_SRF_2011-08-17 | ecosystem: Environmental > Aquatic > Marine > Strait...
CTTATAGCAAACTTAGCAGTAGGTGACACTTGTAACTTTTCAGCCATCTTAGCTTGTTCAGCTAATGGTTTTGATTGAAACGCTTGAGTACTAGGTGTAGCTTCTGCAATAAACTTAGTTGCAATAGCTTTAGCTATAGCTGTTTTTCTATTGCTAACAGTTTGAGCTGTACCACCTGTAAGAAAATTAGCAAGTTGAGTTTCAGTAGGTTTTAGTCTATTATATAAGTCTGCGCCTGCTTTCATTTGCTGTGGAGTTACATAAGCAACCCTACCTTGCATCATAAACTTTTCTATTTCTTTTTGCTTTGTAAGTCTTCTATTAAATTCAGTAAACAACTTAAGTTTACCTTGCTTAGTTAAACCAGTATCAAACCTAACTAAAGAACCTATACCTAAACCTTTTATAAACTTAGGGTTTTGTCTTATAAATTGCCTGTAATCTTGCAGCGATCTACCACCTAATATCTCTTGCTTAATAAAATTTACAAAAGCTGTATCGGGTTTTAAAACTTCTTTTCTAAACTTATCACTAAATGGATCTTTGCCTTGGGTTTGCTCTGTAACAAACTCTCTTATTTTATCTTTTGTTTCTTTAGATAATGGTTGACCATCTATTTTTATACTATCAACTAATTTAAAATCAGCATCAGCTTCAGCTACAGTTTCAAGAGGAGCTGGACTATCATCAGCTATCTCGCCAACACGCTCATCAGACATTCTATTTGTAATATCTTCATTACCAATTTCTTCTTGATAAAAATCTTGACGCTTAGGGTTTATGTTGGATATTACAAGCGTAGAAAACTTTGCTAATTTTGGATTAAATCTTTGTAATAAACCAGGTAGAAATTGTATTACAAAACTTTCAGCATCTTTTCTTTCAATAGGTTTCAAACCTTGTTTTTTGGCTTCTCTTGATTTATACCCCTTAAAGTTTAAACCAGGACCTGAAAGAGCAAGTATTTTATATTGCTCTATAAGTTCAGCATTGTCTTCTTGAATTTTACCTTCTTTATAATCTCTAGCAAGTTCATTTAATTTAGATCTTGAAAAACTTTCACCTGTGAAATCACCACCAACTGTATCTTCTGCTCTACCTTCTTTACCAAAATGAGCTTGTGCATTATAGTTTTTAATAAACCTAAGAACATCAGCTCCTTGATTAGTTTTAAATTGAAACTTATTACCAAGAGGTTTTAGTAAAGTATTTACAAATCCTTTAAGCCTATCAGTTGTAGCCTCTGTTACACCAACGCCATCTGCTAGCAGATCAGACATGGCATTCATAGCTTCTTCAAAGTAATCACTACGACCTTCATATATACCTATACGCTCTTCTATCAATGCAGAAAAGTCTGGATCATATCTTTTTAAATAGTTTATAAGCGCTTCGCCTGCTTGGTTTACGTTTTTAGAACCAAACTTTTCAGCAGCGTAACTGTGTAATACTTCATGTGCAAAAACACCTACTCTACCTTTTTTAATAGAGTTTGTTTTATCAATAAGTATAGTACCGCCTACGTTCACAGCTTCAAACTGCCCATTGTCTATTTGCTTTTTAAAATCTTTAAAATCACTATCTAAGTCTTCTTGACTAATAGCTTCTCCATTAAACTTAGATGTAGCTCTATTGGCTAGATAAGCTTCTACTAAAGCTGCTTTACGTTCTTCTAAACTACCTTCAAATACTTGTATATTTAAATTTAATCCATTTGCTTCTGCAAAAGCTTTAGCATTTTTCTCACCTTTGTTTATTAGCTCGGTATTTATTTCAACATTGTAATTTTCAAAAGCTTTTTCCTCTACTTGCTCATCTGTTGGATCTTCAATACCTTCTGTTATTAAATCTTGAAGAGCTGTATCGTAACCTAGTTGTTTTGATTTTTCACTAAGATTAGAATACTCTTTAGCTATATTTGTAGCGTTTTGCATACGCATTGTAACATCATACATCGCGTAACCTTGCTGGCTTTCAAAAGCTACAGCCGTTTCGTTTATTTGTTTTCTGTTTTTAGCTAATGTAGATTCGTTAGTTAGTATAGCTTCTCTTTCATTTGCCAACTGATTGTATTCAGATTCAAGTTGACTTTTAAAAACTTTAAGTTGCGCAGGTGTAGCATTAGACATAGATGCGTTCATAAGTCTTTTACTTATCTTACGCATTTTTGCATTAACTTCACCTACTTGATACAACTGCTCTAAGCTTAAATCACCACTGCTTATTCTTTCAAATATACCATTAGTTACATTATTAGCTTCGCCAGTTAATTGATCTACCATGCTTTGTATCTCAGGAGATAAATCTAAATTCATTAACTTTATATCATCAGGAGATTGAATCTCAGGACGACCAGTAAGTTTTCTTAACTTTTCTAATAATTCTTTATTATTTCTTGCTTCTTCTTTAGTAGCAGCTTCACTAGCAATACCTTGGCTAACAGCTTTAAAACCGTTTACACTACCAAGCCCACCACCCATTAAAGCTCCTTGAGCTATAGATTCTACAAAACCTTCTGTTAATTTTTTATCAGTTAAAGATTCAAAAAAGTTTTTATCTTCATCTAATATATATATATCCCCCCAGTTTTGAACTAAAGTTGTAGCTCCTTCAGATAATCCTTCTCTTCCTATACCTTTAGCAAATTCTTTACCAGCAAATTTAAAACCTTCTTTTATAGTTTCTTTTGGTAAACCTTTTATACCTTGTTTTATACCTTTTAATATAGCTATTGTACCTATTCTTTCAAAAGCAACTTCAGCTATACCAGCAAGAGCTTGATTAGTAATGCCTCTTAAAGTGCTTATACCTAAAGTTTTAGTATCTTCAGCTATTTCTTGTTCAATAGCATTTATTTCAAAGCTATCTGTTACTTCACCAGATTCTAATCTAGATCTATTACTTATAATTCTTTCTGCTGCATCTTTTTTTCTTATAGCTAAATCTAAACCTGAACCACCAGCGCCTGATAGAAAAAACAAAGGAAGCGCGGCGGATCCAGTAGTTGCCATAGCAAGAGATGGAATTAAGTTTGTTGTAGAACCAGCAACCCATCTACCAGCGTCATTTAAATCTTTAATCTCGTCTACACCTATACTAGTTTGGTAAGAAGCCAACTCTTCTTGCATTTCTTTACCTAAACTAACAACACCAAAAGTTTTTTCTACTTGAGTGTCTAAAGTACCGTTCATTAAAGCTAAAGGATTATTATAAGCAACAGTAAGTTGAGCTAATGGATATGAAATACTAGTACCTAAGTTTTTAAAATTACTTCTTAACTGAAGCATTCTGTTGTAGTTTTTATTAAACTCTTGTATAGTTATAGGTATTATAGATGCTTTTTCTTCTAAGTTTTCTTTTTCAACTTTGTTTTGTAATTCTTGTAAACTATTTTGCGTTGCTAATAAGTTTTGAAAATTATTTTCAGCAGATTTAAAAGTTAATAAAGTGGGGTCTGCTTCATAAGCAGCTAAAGAAGTTTCATAAGAAGATAACTGTCCATCGTACTTAGTAGATAAATCTTTAAAAGATTCTGCGCTTAGTTTTATATTTTCAATATCATCAGCTTGTAGTGCTTGTAAAGCAAGTCTATCTGATTTATTTAAATTACTAGCATATTTTGCCCCTCTTTGTTTTACATACTCAGCCTTACGTTCAGCATCGTAAATTGCTAGCTCATCTTCAGAAAGGTTTTCAAGAGGATTACCTTCTTTGTATTTTTTATACTGATCAAAGTCTTTTTTATTATCAAAATCTTTTTCAGTTATAGTTAAGTCTACTTGCGCTAAACCCATAGCACCTGGTATAGGTTTTGTTGCTTCGCTTTCTAGTATTTCAAACTTATTAATTAAGTTGTTTTTATAATTAGATTGTAACTCTTGATCACTTAAATCTTCAGGTTCTACGTATGGTAAAAATTCTTTTTTATATTTTTCACCAAATTTATTTTTAGCTTCTTTAGTGTAACTAAGATTAGCATTTTCGCGTATGTATTCATTAAGCTTATCTGCAGATTCTTTTAATTCTTCGTCTGATTTATCAGATCCAACTTTTGAAGAATCAAAAACATCTAGTAAAGTACCACTAGGCATTACAAAATTACCTAAACCTATAACATCTAAAGCTTCAGACATATAATCAGAAGCTGCTTTATCTCCGCTTTTTCTTATTTTAATAGCATCTGTAGATCCTATATTTGTTGTTGTATAAGAAGATAAACCTAATCTAGATAATTTATCATTTAAGTTCGTAACTACGTTTGTTTCACTGTCTTTTAAATCATCTATTGTAACTAAAAAGTCTTCAATATTTAATCCCGAAGAAGAATCTTCCAAACCTAAGCCCGAACTCTCGGGTGCTTGCCCGGTTTCCGGTGTTGCAGTTGCACCCTTCGCCGCAGCACCGTTTGTCTTTCCCGCGTTATATTCTTGTATAACCGCTTTAATGTTTTGCTCTGATTCACCAGCGTCAATCATGCGCTGAACAATAACTTCTAATTCTTCCATATTTAATTTGAATATAATGCTATTAATTCTTGAGGAGTCATTTTCCTTTCTTGTCTACCGGGTTGTGTACTAGTCAATACTTGTTTTAACAATGCTTTTACTTCATCAGGACTCATAGAACTATCTATTTGAACTGTGTTGTCTGCCCCTTTAATAGAAGAGGTTACGTCTATAACTGTTTCGTCACCTACGTCTATATTTTTCTTAACTACAAAACCTTGTCCTCTTAATACTTTTTCTAGCTCATATAAGTTTTTTTCTTCTTCGCCTTCTTCGTTAATTTTAGTTTCAGCTGGCGGTATATTTAAATCATCAATAAAAGAAACATCTATAGTTGTTTTAGTTCTTGGTGGTTGTCTTGTAACAGCTTGATCTTTACCTACTCTAGTCTGAGGTATAAGAGCTTCGAAGTATTGATCAAACGCAGCAACGAATTTACCTTCTGATTCAGGTGTAAACATACTACTCTCGCTACCACCACCTATTTCTAGCTTTTCATTATTACCAAATATCTGTTGATAAATAATCTGAGCTTTCTGTGGATCTTGCAAGTAAGAACTTATCATAGCATTTCTAGCATTTTGAGTTACAGCCATAGCACCAGCTACGTTAGTAGGTTCTATAGCATAGCGTATAGTACCTTGGTTATTAGTTACAAACTTAGCATTTTTTATGTCTATATATTCTTGAGATATGTTACCATCTTTATCTACAATTTCAGCACCTAAAAGCATGTCGCCTATTTCTTTATCTATGTTAGGTACTGTAAGAGGATCGAAAGATAAAAATAAACCAGCGTCTTGATCTATATAACCTTTTTCTGTTTGCTTAGATATCTGATCACTAGTAAGCCTTATTCTAAAGTTCATATCTTTATCAAGATAATATTCAGAACTACCGTTTTTAGTAGTACCAGTAAGTGCTGGCATACCTAAGTTATAATCTTTATTTGCATCAGTACCTACCGTAGCCACACCGCCTTGATTACCAACTTTAGAAGGATTTTCAATAACATCAGAGCTGTACGTGCTTGCAGAGTCTTGTATACCTGCTATAAGACCTTGATATTCACCAAGCTTACGCATAACTCTAGCTTGTTGATTCATATACTTAGTACGATCTTCTTGATTTTGCGCTTGCTTAATATCTAAACTTAATTTAGAATTAGCACTAATAAGATCAAAGCCAAGTTTATACAATGAATCATTGTTAATACCAGCTTTAGCCAGCTGACCAATCAGTTGCTGCTGCTGCTGTGTTTGAAACTTATAGTTTTCTTCTTCGTTTTTTCTAGCTTGTAATGCATCAGCGTTACGCTTATCAAAAACACCCTGCAAAGCTTTGTTAAAACCTTGCCCTAAGTCAGATAATGTTTTAGCATATATAAAACCTGATTTATCTAAAACAGTTTGAGGTCTTTCATAAGCTCCAGCTGTAGTGTATTTCCCTGAAAATTTTGGTAAGTTTGCCATATTATTATCCTTTTTTTAAACCTTGAGCTAAAAAAGTCATTCCAGCGCTGCCGACTGTATTAATAGCACTACCAAACATAGAGGCTTGTTGCGATCTGTAGTTAGCTTCTTGCTGCGCGGCACCTGTTATTTGAGCTTGAACTCTATTCATTTTTTCGGTTTCTCTACGTTCTTTTTGACCGTAAACAAATTCTTTACCTAAAACACCTGCTTGTTGTATACGCCCTGCTTCACCCATTTGCGCGGTTTGAACACGCTGTGCTTCAGCCATTTGAAGACGTTCTTGAGCTTGTTGCCCTTGAGCTTTTAATTGCTCGTTTTGAGCTTCTTGTCTTTCAATATCTGCCGATACACCTCGTTTACTTTTTAAAGCAGCTTGAGCAAGAGCCGTCGCGCCACCCGCGCTAGCGCCAGTAGCCATAAGAGTATCAAGAGTATTTGCTAAAGCTATATCTGCTTCTTCAGCTTGGAATTCAGCTGCTTGCGTAGCTACACTTAAATTAGCATATGGATTTGAAACAATATCAGATGTATCAGTAATAAAACCTTGCAGCGAAGTAACATCACTATAAGGATTTATAATAGGTTGTCTACTATTTTCTAAACCTTCTAATTTACTTTGTAGTCTTCTTTTTTCGGCTGCCGCACGCTTAGCTCTTTTACCAGCTCCTATGCCACCAAGTACACTGCCAAGTAGACTGGCACCACCCATAGCAATACCAGCAATAGCTAATGGAGCTAAACCATAGTTCAATCCAACTACATCTGGTCCATACCAGACATTGTGTAATATTTCTAATATATATTCCATAATTTTTATTTAATAAGCTGATTCAACATACTCAGATGAAACTGCAAATAATTCCATTGGTTGTGTTTTAGCGTCTACAATATTTTGATTAACATTTACTTTTCCTGTTTCTATTTTAACAACAGCATAATACCCTTTAACACCAGTCATATCATCACCAAATACAACCTCGCCAGCTGTAGCTGGACTAGAATTAACTATGCTAGCGTAGTACTTACCTTCTTTTAAGTAAAAGCCAGCGTTATAAACTGAAGTATTAACACTATCAATTTGCAATACAGCCACGCCGTTACCGCCAGAAACAGTTAGGTTTTCACCGTTTTTATACCCAGTACCAACTTGATTTATAACAACTGATTGTATAGCGCCAGCGCCAGACACCTGCGTTATGTTGCAAGAAAAACCTGTACCAGCTCCAGTTGTAGCAACAATAACGTTGTTTGCTAAGCCATACGCTGCGCCTGCGTTTGTTATAATAACCTCTTGTATAGTTTGTTCTTCATAAAGACCTGCTGCATTACTTAAAACCACATTAGCAGTATCATTTAAATCAAAAGATCTGCTAGCTTTATATTCACTAATTTTCCAACCGCTAGATCCTTCGTAGTTTACAGTCTTAAATACTTTTGACATGCTTACCTTAGGGTTAAACACGAATGTTATAGAAGAATTACTAGACACGCCATAAAAAGTATTTCTATCATACAAACCTGTAGCAGCATCAAAATTATCTACATAATGTTTATATAAAGATCCATCTTTAAAAGTATAAAAATCACTTTGAATACTAATAGCCTGATCAGGCTCATATGTAAAAAAGCTAGGCCAACCTAAAACTTGCTCGTCAAAACTAAGCGTGTTAAACGTAGGGTTGTTAGCATTAGGGTTTTGTTGTAAAGATAATACATATTGCTTGTTGTATATATCCCAGCTACCTAAAGCTTTACCAGGTAAATCATTTGTTTGGTCTAAATTATCAAATTGATCTCTAAAATAATCTATCATACCGTAATTAGATATTTCAGTTAGACCATCTCTTGATAATCTCATTACAGCATTTCTATCTTTGTCTGTAAAATATTTTCTATACCCATACACAGCAAAGCTTTCTGGGTTTTGGCTAATACCAAAATTACCTATAAACGGTTGTATAGTACCTATAGTAGTATTTACATTTGATATAGATGTACTACCTTCAGCAGTGTATATAGCATCTTTATCTATAAGAGCTCTACTAACTTTGTTTTCTTGGAATATAACAAGGTTTGTGTCTTCAGCATATAGCTTTTGTATACTACCGTTCGCGGGATCAGCTGATTTAGTTATATCATCACCTACAGAAAAAACGTTAGTATCATTTACACCTGTGGTAGAATTATAAATACCAGAATATATAAGACTATTAAATCTTATAGAAGAATTAGGTTCGTCTTCTACTATAAAAGCTCTTGGTCCTAACTCTACAGTTGTATTATTATAACCACCTCTAACGCGTGATTCTTCAATAGCCCAACTATCTGGTTGATTAGTAGCTGGGGATATTACGGGATAACCACCGTCAACACCGGGCGGAACGCCAAACGAACCGTTCCAAGACATTGTATTAGTTCCTTCTATAGTCTTTTTTAAAATAAAAGTATTGTAGTAATCTACTTCGATTATTGCACCCATTATTATATTATCACTTGATTATTTAAGTATATACACAAGGACTTGATGCTGTTGTTCTAAGTCCAGAAGCGTTAAATGTAGCTGTATAAGCACCGTCTTTATTTTGTTCTAAGTTTACAGAAGGTCTTTGGAATCTATAAATTCCACTTGTTAATGTTTTTACCTGTGTTAAACTAGTATTACTATATAGTTGAGTAACGTATTTAGTTATTCTTTCTCTAGCATAAACAGCTGTAGGCATGCTACTAGAACATGTAGCACCAACCGCAGATATTCTATATTCGTAATAAAGCGGACCTGTACCTATTTGAGGATAATTAGCATCACCAACTTCAGTTGTCATTGTTGTAAAAGAACTTACAGTGCCACTACAACTAGGGTATTGAAGATTAGTACCAGTAAGGTTTGGTTGTATAATTCTATATTCTCCAGCGCCATTACCAGAACCTCCAACACCGAATACTTGTATTTTAGTACCAGTTTGATTTGAACTACCGCTATTTGTAACTTCAAAATTGTTGCCTCCACCAGGACCATTATTGTTAGTCATACCACCTTTTATACCTAACCACTGTCCATTAAGATTAGAAGCTTCACCGTTAATATCTGTAGCGTTTATCCAAGTTGCGCCACTATTAGCTCTATACTGAACAACTGGAATATTAGGTAAAGCAACTGTTGAACTCACATCAGCGTTAAAAACAGACATACTAACAAAGAATTGACCTTGTGTTAAAGCTCCTTTTAAATTATTTTTAACATATATATTACCTGTTTGAGTATATTTGTTAGATGGTGATGTACAGAAAAAATTAGTTGCAACTGTAGGATCTGAAGCAGAAAAAGGTATACCGTTTATTGTAGCACCACCTGTCGTATTTGCACCTTCAACAACTGTTATTATGTCATTTAAAGAATAACCACTACCAGCTTCTTCTACAGATAAACTCTGTATAGCGCCACCTGTTAAAACTTGGTTTACTTTTAAACCAGTACCACCTAAAGGCAAAACAGTAGTTGCTAAATCATCAGTGTCTGTATATCCAGACCCTGCAACTATACCTGTGAAAGAATATATCTTCGGCACGGGAGGTGTTGCTAGTAATGAATCAAAAGTTACATTAGTGTCACTATCTACAAAAGCTAAAAGATTATATTCCCCATCAAAAGCTTCTAACGCTATTCCTTGATTAAAATTACTATCAACCGGAGGTACACCTACATTTACAACAAAAGTACAATCAGCAGTTAAAAATCCAGCTGTTCCACCTGCATCAATTACTCTTACAGTTACATCATAAGCGCCTATGCCATTTGAAACTGTCAATAGCCCAGAGCTATTTATACTGAATACAGTAACGTCTAAGCCATTTTGTTGTTGCGATTGTATAGACCAAACCAAATCACTAGCTTGTTGACCAGTAGCCGCGATAGCACCATTAACCGCAGCGAATGTTTTAACTGTAGTATCACCAGCGCCTATAGTAACAGGTGTTATGCAATTTGTTATAGTAGGAGCTATGTTTGTTAAGTTTCCAGTTTTTACTATAGTATTAGTTATACCATTAATATCTGTTACATCGACGCTGAAAGTATAATTTTCTGTAGCGCTAGAACCAGGAGCATAATAAAACACGTCGTTAGTAGCAAGTCTTAATACATCCCTTGCAGGTGTAAAAGTAAGTGTGGTACTGCTAAAAGTTTGTACTTTATTAAGTACAACAGTAGAACCTGCAATAGATAAAACAAATGTATTTGCTAACACACCTGTGCCTGTTACTAAATCATCTACCTTAACAGTACCTGATATACTGCTTAAAGTTATAGTAGCTGTACTAGAAGCAGCGCTAGTAGCGGTAGCAGTATTACCTACTATTATAGTGCTTTTAGTTAAAGTAAATCTACTAGTAATATTAGACCCACCGCTTTTTAATACTTTAAAATTACTAATAGTATATGCGGGTATTTGATTTCCTAAAGCTGTTTGAGGATAAAAATAACCAGTATAAGGCGATGAAATAGAAGCATTTACAATTGTACTAGCAGATGCCATAGCTTCTGTTTGCAGATAATTCCAAGCATTAAAATTACTAGCGCCTTGGTTGTCATTAATCTGTGGGTTTAAAACAGATATTAGCCCAGCAGTACTTGTTTCAAAAAATAAATCTAATCTGCTTTCAACAGGTTCTGTTTCAAGTATTGCTAATTGATTCATTTCAGGATAAGGCTGTCCAGCTCCTTGCGCTGTACCTATACCACCTGTTTTTGTACTAATCATTCTACCTATAAGAGGATTTGATGACGCGTCGTAAAATATGTTAACTGCACCAGTTGTAGGGGTTGACACTAAGGGAATTACACCATCAACATCAAATAAATCTTTTAAATCTGATATTACGTTTACAGTTATACTTTGTGGTACTAAGTCTGTAGCGCTAATATTAGGATCGTACTGCTCGTTACCTACAGTGCTATAAGCACCACCAGCTGTTGTGTTTTGAACTCTACCAAATAATTGTACAGAACTTCTAAATTGTCGTTGATCAGGCCCTACTTCAGATAAATCTCTAGGAACTTTATTTATATTATCATTAAACAAGGTTGTTTGACCTGTTAATTCTTCAAACGCAGTTCCTCCCGTTGTATTTAAAGGACCTTTAACTATACCAGGCAGATATACATTATAATACTCTTGTTCTTTTTGTTGTACTACAATTTTATAGCTATACCAACCTAAAGGATTGTAATCATAATTAGCGGTATCAGTATTATAAAGACCAGGTTCACCTGTTTCTGAATTAGCAATTTTAATATCAGAACTACTAGTAGTATCATTTCCATTTATACCACTAGTTATTTCAGATAAAACTTCTATTTTCAAAGAATCACCTCTCCAAGTTATAGAACTTCCAGGTGTTTGATATGGATTAAATACAGTTGACGCCCCAAAAAGATTAGCAGTCAATGTGTCTGAATTATTTGTAGACAACAAAACGGACGATTGTCTACCAAATCTATCTGATAGAACAAAACCAGCTTGATAATTTCTATTTTCTTTTAATGAAGAGTTTGGATAAGCAACTACACCTTTATTGCTATTTAAATTTTGTATTTCAAATTTTTCGTTTGTAGCAACTTGGTAGTTTATACCAGATGGCGGTGTATGTTTGTTTTGGAAATTACCATATATAACTCTATTGCTAGCAAGCTCTTGACTAAAAGCTTTTACTGGTATTTTATCAAACACACGTATTAACTCATCTTCTGGTAAAGTTTTAAAAGGTTTCGTGCCTAAATAATTGTATGTAAAAATATTAGTAGACGCAGCGCCTGCAACAACTTTACTAACAGGCAAAGTTTCTATAACTTGAACAGCTAAAGAATCTGATTCTTTGTATAAAATATCTACTTCTGTAATTTTAAAAGTATCTACAAGCGTAGCGCCGCTAGATGGTAAAGGTAAATTTAACTGTATATAGTTAATTTTGTTTTCCATAAACTGAACTACAGTGCTTTCTATGGCTGACTGCTCATCATTGTTTATAAAATAACCATCTTGTTTAGGTATAAAAGTTGTTTGAGTAAAAGGTGCAAATATAGAATATTCACCATCATCAAATCTAAATCTATAACTAAACTTAGCAAATTTATCTTCTAAAAAATCTACATCACCTGTATAATTTGTTATTAAATACGGGTTAGTGGTTCCGCTAGTAGCAAGAGGAATGTTAGGACTTATTACATCTTTCATAGCAGTTTCGTAACTTGTAAACGTAAGTGTAGTACTGCTAAAATTTTGTTGCTTGTTAAACGTAACATTTGGGCTTGAAAATCCTGAAACAAAAGTATTTGGTAAAACCCCTGAACCTGTTACTAATTGCCCTACTTTTATATTACCAGAAATAGTAGCACCTAAATTTATAGTACTTACATTAGAAGCAGCGCCTGTAGCAGTAGCTGTTGCAGCTGCCAATGCGCTTAATTGGTAAAGTCGTATTGGTTCGTAAGGATTATATTTAGCTACAGATATTTGATCTTCTGTAGTATAATAAGTAGCTTGAGCTGGAGTGCTACCTCCTCTTGTTACGTTTACTTTTCTAGGTTGGTTTCTATTGTCTGTAAAGAATAATAAGTTTTCTAACAAATTAACTCCTATGATAGGATTTTTTTGAGAAAAGTTTAAAAAGTTTCCTGTAGCTATTACCCTAAAAGCACCACTTTGAGGACTGTAAGAAGTTATAAAATTATTACCTAATAAACCTGTAAGTTTTAAAACTAAACCGCTAGCGGAACCTATTGTAATAGCGCTAGAGTTACTACCTAAGTCGCCTGAAAAAAGTTGTCCAGGAAAATTAATATCAACGCTTGTTACTCCGCCGCCAACTACAGAAGCAACTGTAGCATTAGCGTTATAACCACCAGATGAAAAACCTAAATCTGAAGGAAGCTCGTCACCTACTGAAAAGCCAGTACCAGGAGTTACTATATCTAAACTACCTATAGCTCCTACAGGTAAATAACCGTTTGGTATATTAGGCGTGGCATTAGCTCCATTTAATATTTCACCAGTATTGTCTGTCCAAAAACTATAAATAATATTATTAAAATCATCTACAAAATTACCAATACATTTTATATTTGGATTTACTGTAGCTGCGGGTGTTTTTAATGCCGACGCAAAGTTTTTTGTCAGTTCATTACCATAAACACTTTCCAAAGCACCTACATCAGGACCTTGTGATTTACTAATCTGCACGTTCTGCGCGTCGCGATATTCGCCATTAGGTATTAGTCTATCATCTAAGTCTTTATTCATTTTAGACTTAATGAAAGCATTTTTAACTTCAGCCATTTAATTCTAGTGTTTTATCCATTTAGATTTACCACGCATAACTTGTACAAACTCGTTTAGCTTGATATTAGATAAACGTATTTTAGCATTACGTAGTTTTGCAGATTTTTCTTTTTTAAGTCTTTGTACTATATACTCAGGCTGATTTATTCTTGTAGAAATTATAGCGTGAATAATATAAGCATACATAGCTTCTTCAGCCATCTTAGGTATTTCAGTATCTAAATCGCTTGAAAGACCATCTGATATATATTCTAAGTTTATTATTTTATCAACTAAGTTGTTAGAAAAAGATATTTTATTTGTTCTATTGTTAATGTTAAAATAACCATTAGCATTAGCGTACTGAGGATCAAGGCCGTATTGCCTACCATAGCCAAACATACCAATGTAGTCGTTAAAAAACTCAGCAGCGGCGAAAGAATTTAAAAAATTATTATTTAAATTTATCAAATTGTTTTTAGCCCATCTATCGTCTATTATAGAGTTAGCTGATTCTATATTGTTATCAAAGCTATCTTGTATAGGTACGCCTTTATTGTCTTGTATTGGAAGTTCTATTGGGCTTTGGTGAAGATTATTTGTCGGCATTATAATATGCTGACGACCTGCTTGGTCCACCC
>Ga0181402_1000560_pt1 | contig 13922 bp, 11 predicted proteins | sample 25SPOviralmetaG_FD_130131 | JGI IMG/M metagenome (GOLD analysis project Ga0181402, IMG submission 130131) | Marine viral communities from the oligotrophic San Pedro Time Series (SPOT) site, San Pedro Channel, CA, USA - 25 SPOT_SRF_2011-08-17 | ecosystem: Environmental > Aquatic > Marine > Strait...
GGGTGGAAATGCACGAAAACAACATTGAAACATTAAATAAAGAAATAGTTGTTATTGAGACCGAGATTGCTACACTACAAAACACAGACGTAACAGTAGAAGACAAAAAGACAGAAACAATTGCAGGATTCCAAAAAATATACGATGATTATGTAGAAGATAGACGGGCACGACAAGATGCGTTATCTTCACGCAACAAAACAGATACAGAAGCAAGAACCACACGCAGACAACAATTACTTGATCGTTTATCTACACTAGATTCCGCAAAAACTGCAATAGAAGCAAAGGGTGGTGGATTATTTTCAAGCAACAAAAAGAAACTTGAAGAGTTACGAGTTGCTCAACAACCAGAACGAGACTCTATCGCATCTTCGTTATCATCCATTTCAGAAGAAGAAAGTTCTGCAACAAAACGATATAACGACTCACTTGCAAAAATAGACGAAGAGATTTCAACGGAATACGATAAATTTGTGGAAAAAGTAAATGGACTTCGTGATACAACAAACGATTTAGATAATGTATCAGTCATTGAAGACAAGTATGACAAAATAAAATCCAATCAAGCAGATATCCTCGTAGAAAAAGAAGCAATAAGAGATACAGACATAGGAAGTTTTAGATTCATTGCAGAATCATTTAATTTACCAGTTGATACTGTTGTTAAGTGGTTCATTATTGTTATAGTATTAGTATTTGATCCCGTGGCGGTCGCATTAGTGCTTGCATACAACATAATGGTAGGTGGAAGAATGACTCTTGGAGAAGAGTTACCGAAAAAAAAAATTGGATAGATAATTTACCATTTGCCGATAAGTTACAAAAAGAAGGTGACTTTGAAGAGGAAGTGGTTATATTAAAATCACCAACCCCTACACCAACTCCTACACCGTCACCGAGTCCATCACCGAATCCTACACCGTCTCCGAGTCCATCTCCGACTCCCACACCAACACCGAGTCCATCACCAACTCCAACTCCAACACCGTCTCCATCCCCAACCCCAACTCCAACACCTTCACCAACTCCAACTCCAACACCGTCTCCATCCCCAACCCCAACTCCAACACCTTCACCGACTCCATCCCCAACCCCAACTCCAACACCTTCACCGACTCCAACACCTTCACCGACTCCATCCCCAACCCCAACTCCAACACCTTCACCGACTCCATCCCCAACCCCAACTCCAACACCTTCACCGACTCCATCCCCAACCCCAACTCCAACTCCAACACCGACTCCTACACCTTCACCGACTCCTTCACCGACTCCTACACCAACTCCAACACCTTCACCGACTCCTACACCATCCCTTCGTCCAATTTTAAAACCAAAGGACGATAATGTTATTACGACTGCAATGTATGATAACAGTGACCCTAATATAGAGGAAAATAAAGGTCCCTATTATGTCCCTTGGAAAAAAACATCTATGGACTTATATAATAAAACACAAGAAGCTGATAATAATATGTTTGCAAGAACACGATACCGAGGAGTAAACGGCTATATTCCTGGTAGCACTCTTGGAAATATTCCGACAAAAGATAAAGCAACCGAAGATGAATCAAATAAAAAAGATAAAGAATAATATATATTACATTCAAAACAACATTGACATATTAAATAATATATGTTTATTATTAAGTAATGTTAGAATTATATCCTAATTTAATCGTATCTTTTTTTACCATAATAATATGTGTGCTAGTTTTTATATGCTTTAATTTATATAAAAAAATAATCATATATGAGTCGTGGGTAACAAGAATAAGAACTAAAATAAATTCACTAAAAACCTCAATAGAAGAAATTGATGATAGAAATTTATTTGAAACTGACGATGATGTGGGAGCCGCATACGAAGAAATATCAGAATTGATAAAAGACTTCGATGACGAAACAGAACTAAAATGAATGAAATATTTATGGAAGATGCAAAATCTAAATCAAAAAAGACCAAACCAACAGAAGATAAACCTACGGATGGTAAAGAAGTAAAACGTGTAATTAAGCGAAGACGCAGGAAAAAGAAAGGTAAAATATACTTTTCTAAGGATACTGAACTAGCAATTATTGAATATAATAAAAGTGAAGATGTTGTAGAACGAAATAAAATATATAATGCAGAGATATCATATGCGTTTGATAAACTTGCGGAAAATATACTAAATACATTTAAGTTTTCATACTTTCAGTGTAGTCACGAAGAAGTTCAACAAGAAGTGGTAAGTAATTTAGTTAGCAACATTCACAAGTATAAACCTGATAATGGAAAAGCATTTTCTTATTTTAGTATAATAGCAAAAAACTTTCTTATATTATATAATAACGGAAACTACAAAAAATTTAAAAAACACGTAAGTGTAGATGATACCGAAACAGTTCATACAGAACTTGAGTTAAGTATCAGTCCAAAAACAACACGGACAAAAAAAGAACTATCTGAATTTTTCTCACTTATGATTGATTATTGGGAACACTCAATAGTAAAAGTATTTAAGAAAAAGCAAGAGTTAAATATAGCATATGCGGTTCTTGAGATATTCAGAAACTCAGACAGAATAGAAAACTTTAATAAAAAAGCATTGTATCTATACATCCGTGAAATGACAAATTGTAAAACTCAGAATATCACGAAGGTTGTCAATAAAATGAAAGACTTGCAAAAAAAGATACAATTAGAATATATAGAAACTGGTGATATTAAAATAGGTGATATATAATATCTAACTAAAAAAATATATGTATATTCATATTTATAATTATGGATAACGACACAGAGATATTTGCAGGTAAAACATTCTCCTCTTTGGCCAAAGATATTTATTTTAATTCAAAAACAAAGTCAGGACAAATAGAGCAGTTAATCAAGGATCTACGGACAATGATTAAAGATGCAGGAAGTGCAACTGTTATTGCACCAATGATCAAAGACTATCTAGATGTTTCTATTAAGAATGATGATCAACTTGTTAAGTTGTCGGCTGTATTACAAAGATACATAAACGGAGCAAGTGGTGGAGATGATAATGCAGGTGGGGGTGGTGGTGGATTAACTGATTCAGAAAAAGAAGAACTACTCAATTCCGTCAAAAATAGTATGGAGGACATACAATCAGACGAAACCAATATTACTTCCAATTTGGATTCAATAATTAAAAAGGACTCTACTGGTGGCACACACAAAGACAAATCATCAAAATAATAGATCAGAAACAGAACTACACAGGTTACTTACACAAAGGCAATCTCATCTAAACAAACCTGATGTAAACTTATTTTATGAATTAGAGGCTGCGGTTGTTATTGATGTAATTCGTGATGAAAATCATCCAATTTTCAAAAACAACAAACCCAAGGTTGAAAGATCAACTTGGCCAGATGAATATAATAATCCAGAATCTGAACCAGAGGAAGAGTCTTTTGATTATTCATGGATAGGAAGGGTAAAAGCAAGATTAATACACAGTCAGCAACAACAACCGATTGAAACATTAGATTGGATTACACCACTTGAAACTGGTGTATACGAGTATCCATTGGTAAACGAGGTAATTATCGTTTCTTTTTATATGGATAGAGCATACTACTCAAGACGATTAAATTCACGAAACTTTATAAATAATAGTGCAGATTACCAAACCGAACATAGATATGGTATGAGTGGTGGGGTTGACGAACAAAAAAGTCCAGGATCACTTAAAGGAGCAAGAAATAAGTCCAATTTGTGGCCGGACTCAAATAGGTATAGTGGTTCGGGTGAAACTATGGGAACAAAACCTTATCTCGGTAAATACTTTAAAGCAAACAACAAAATTCGACCTCTTAAACACTACGAAGGTGACACAATAATACAAAGTAGGTTTGGAAGTAGTATTAGATTTGGTTGTTATGAAGATGATCCAAAAATAGATCAAGGATCATCGTTCGGTTACGGAGAATCTTATGAGGATGCATTTGGCAATCCTATGATTTTAATAAGAAACAGACAAAAAGTCACAAAAGAATTAGAAACCAGGTATCAATATAACATTTTGGAAAATGTAAATGAAGACGGAAGTTCAATCCAAATTACATCAGGAGAAACACAATCAAAGTTTGTGCCAACACTAACTCATGAATATGATAATGTACCGTACAGAAGACGTGGGTGTGTACATAAAACATTCAACGGTTTTGACAGCCTGGCCAGAAGTAACATAGGCATACGAAGTGATATAATTGATAAGGAACTAAGAGATTAATATGGCAAAATCCGATTCAAATTGTGCATCGTGCAACAAAAAAGATAGTCCGTTAACATTAAACAGACAACAAGTTGGTGGATTCGCATCAACTGGAAATCTTGGAGGAGCACTTGGTGCTTCTTTTGGACTTGCAGTAGGTCCTAGTGTAGGTGCTAAAATCGGAAACAGAATGGGTAATACACCAACAAGTTCGTTGATGAGTTTTATTGATACACCCGGTACACCCGGTCAAAAACGATCAATGAATAAAAAACAAAAAAATAATCATTTAATAAAATCAGTTGGTCTCGGAAATTTTTCATTAAACTCATCATTTGAATCAGGATTAATAAATGCGGTGGGTGCGTCAAAAAATAGTTCTTTAGATTTTTTGAAAAATAGTGACACGGGTTCTTCTATTCTGGCTGCAAGTGCATTAGGAATTGAAATGCCTAAAGCTGATTTACTTGGAACTAGTTCTAATGACAGTTCTATGTTTAAACTTTTAAAATTTGCTTCTTTTGGGTTGTTGATTATGTGTGGACTTTTAAGAGGAAAGCAACGTGGTGGTCCGGGTGGGTATAACTCAACAACCGAGGAGTTGTTGGGTCTAATATTGTCAATCAACATAGATTTGAGTTTACTTGACAGACTTAAATCTATATTTGATAAAATTTTAGGACTAAAACCCAACTTTTCATCGTTTGGATTAAGTGATTTTGATATATCAGATGCTCTTACAAGTTTATGTGATTGGGTAGAAAATATGGCATATGGATCACCAACATTAGATTCTTTTAGAGGATCACTGCCGGTTGGCCAAAGCAATAAAAACTTAACGGGATTATTAGGAAATAAATTAATTGGTGAAGGCACATACGATTCATACGCAAAAAATGATTTTGGATTTGACCAACAATTTAAGTCAATTTCAGGAGACATAGATGCTTTAAAATGCGATGCTTGTAATTTAGGAAAAACAGACATAAAATTAATGCAGGGAAGCACGCCATTTGCAGAACTTGAATTTGATCCAAGAAGTGGATTGCAACGTGAAAAAAATCCAGAAGGAATTATTGCATCTGTGGTCGGAGAAACTACACCTGAGGTTTTTAAAGGAGTAGATTATGTAACTACCGGATCAAATATAACATTTGACAATGACAATTTGGGTTCACTTGATACACCAATAGGTACATCACTTACAAATACAGAAACAATCGCAAGTGTAGATTCGTTGATATCACCAGCAAATGTTGGTGATACAAAACTTTTTGTTAACGATAGTACTCAGTTTCCAATCAATTCTCATATGAAACTAGGTGAAGGCACTATTAACGAAGAGTGTATTATGTGTAAGCAATACGGTTCTTTAATACTTGCTGAACCACTTAAAAACTCTCATCCAATTGGAACTACTGTATCACCTCCATATGCAGAAAGTCCATGTAGTTTATTGAAAAATCAAAGTCAAACCCCAATTGGAAAAAAATCAGTATTATCATCCATTGGTGATATTGAAAAAAAATCCGATGTACCAATGACTGATATGAAAGCACAACCACTAAACAGAATATCTAATGATTCAGTAGTTCCTTCAGATAATATCATAGAAAGTGTAAAAAGTAAATCACCCGGAGCATCAAATATAAGTGAACAAGAATCGGGTATAGAATACAAATCAGATGTAGATACTGGGATTGTTTATGACAGTGGTAATATAATAAAAGACACACACGAATCAGAGTCTGGTGATATTGTGACAGACACTTACACACCCGACTCAAACGGTGAATACACAAAAACAAAAACGGAAGTAGTTAGTAAAAAACCGTTTGGTGGAGAACCTGTGGGTCCAGAAGCAACCGAGGTGCAATCATATCACACAGGTAAAACTATAACCAAAGAAGAATTAAATGATACTGTGCTAGAAGATGCCGATTTAAATGCAGTTGCTCTTTTGGCAGAAGAAGATTTAGAAAACCTAAAAGATACAGAACAGGTAAATCAAACACTAAAAGAAGCAGAGCAAGTTTGGGACGAGACATTTGATAAATTAGTAGAAGAAACCGAAAATTTAGTTTTAGAGGAACAATCCTCTGGAATTATATTTGGAGTTCAACTACCCGAGATTTTAAATGGCAATCAAGTTGTTATCAATTCAGAAAGAGTGTTGATTTCCGCAAAAACTCAAGAAGTTGGTATTTTTGCAAAAAGAAAATTCTTTGTATCAACAGATGACGAAATAACAATGAATGCAAAAGAAAGAATTGTTTTAAAAACTGATGCACATACCTCAATAGAATCACCAACGATTCACCTTGGTTGTTATACAACTCGTCACCACCCATCTCTTAAAGGAGATTGTACAGTATGGTGGTTACAAGACCTATGTGATTGGTTATCAGGACACACACACAGTGACCCCTGGGTTACAACAGGATCACCGACTCAACAGGGTTCTTTGGCAGCTTTACGTGCAAGAGCTCCAACTTTATTGAGTGAGCGAATATTTATATCAGGATAGAAAGGTTATATATACATGAAAAAATCAGAATTAGTCAAAATAATTAAAACTGCGGTAAGAGAAGAAATTAAAAGCTGCTTGCCAAAATTGCTAAGTGAACTAACGGTCAATCAACCAATTAAAAAAAATATTGATCCAGTTGAAATTACAAACGAAATACTAAGTGTTGGTAGAGCAAAGCATAAAAAACCACAAAAAACATATAGTAACAACAAGATTCTCAATCAAGTTTTAAATGAAACGGTTGGTGGAGTTCCACAAGAAGGATCAAAGGTTGGTGATACTAACAAATTTACTGATTTAAATGGTCAACCCGTGGAAGTTGAGCAATTACCTGATCATGTTTCAAACGCATTGACACGTGATTATTCTCAATTAATGGGGGCAGTAGAAAAGAAAAAGAAACAAAAAATGGGAATAAACTAATTTATGTCAAATAATGTTCCAGTGGGTATAATGCTTCCTTATGTAAAAGGAAATGACGGGTATTTTCAACAAACATACTCGGATGTTACTCGTATTTATACAAATCTAAAAATGCTACTTATGACATCAAGAGGAGAAAGACCTATGATGCCAACATACGGAAGCAAACTCAGAGAGTTGTTGTTTAGTCCAAATCTAGAATCTTATGTTGACGAAATATTTTTAGAATCTATTACAGAATGCACAGAAAGATGGATGCCTGAGATAACAATAACGGAAGTGAATGTAGAACGAGACTCGGATGACTATCCTAATAAAGCAACTTTAAATATTTTCTTTTCAATAAACCAAATACCAGACTCATACGAAGAACTTACATTGGAGGTAGACGCATAATGGAAACTGACTCAAACTTAAACTCACTAATTTCTTCAGGAAAAGAAATTGATTATATGAGTAAAGACTTTAACTCATTTAAATCTAGTTTAGTAAATTATACAAAGTCATACTTTTCAGAATCGTATAAAGATTTTAGTGAAAACTCAACTGGAATGATGTTTATTGATTTGGCAAGTTATGTGGGTGATGTTTTATCTTATTATATAGATTATCAATTCAAAGAAAGTTTTATGCAGTATGCATCGGAAAGAAAAAACATTGTTACACTAGCAAATTACCTTGGATATAAAATAAAAACCTCAGTTGCATCAACAACCAACTTAGAAGTATTTCAAATAGTTCCATCAAAAATTAATAACAACGGAGAAAACGAACCAGACTACAAATACGCACTCAATATCAGAGAAGGAATGGAGATTACATCAAGAGGGGGTTCTTCAACTAAATTTAGAACAATTAATGCAATTTCATTTGCGGAAAATACACAATCTTCTAAAACTAACATAAGTGTATACGAACGAGACTCGTTTGGCCAACCAACTTTTTATTTATTACAAAAAAATGTATTGGCATCATCCGGTACCCGTGTCACTAGAACATTTAATGTTGGAGAGGCACGTGAGTTTTACGAACTAACACTACCAGAAACAAACATACTTGAAATAGAGTCTGTTACAGATTCATCGGGAAATAGATACTACGAAGTTCCATATTTATCACAAGACACCGTTTTACTTGATGAACCAAACGACAATAAGCATAACCCAATAAGTTCCGTATATGCTGATTCTGTACCATATATACTTAGGTACATAAGAACATCCCGAAGGTTTACTACGATGGTAAATGTGAACAATACAATGACTCTCGAATTCGGTGCGGGTACAGATAGGTTTGATGACGAAATAGTTGTACCCAACTTAAACAATGTAGGTAGAACTGTGAGATCAAGTCCAAACTTTGAGACATCAATCGATCCTGCAAATTTCTTAAAATCCGACAGTTATGGTTCAGCACCCTCGAATACTACCCTTACGATAAATTACTATGTAGGTGGTGGTGTTGAGTCAAATGTTGCATCAAATACCTTAAACCAAATATCAAATATTGATTTTGCGGATTCAACGGAGTATTTAGAAGATAATGACAGACAAATCTTAGAGACTATTAAAAATAGTTTAAACGTAAACAATCCAGAACCCGCGTTGGGAGGAAAATCAGGTGAAACTGATGATGAAATTAGATTAAATGGACTTGCTAGTTTTTCTGCACAAAATCGTGCAGTTACACGTGACGATTATGTGATAAGAGCATATTCAATGCCTGCAAAATTTGGGAGTATTGCAAAAGCATATGTTTCAAAAGACGGAATTCTTGACTCTAAATCACAATTAAATATTATAAAAAATACATTTAATGATGAAGTAAAAGTAAATCCCGCTGGATTGAATGTAGTTTATGGTGAATTAAACAACCCACTTGCAATTAATATGTATGTGTTGAGTTATAATAACAACAAGAACTTAACAGAACCAAATGAAGTGGTGTTAAAAAACTTAAAAACATATATGAGTAAATATAGGATGCTCACCGATGGTCTTAATATTACAAATGCGTTTATCATAAACTTCGGAATAAATTTTGAAATTTCAGTGTTTCATAATTTTAACAAAAAACAAGTATTACTTGAGTGCATAAGTTCAGTTTCAACTATGTTTGATATAGACAAAATTTCAATTGCTCAGCCAATTGAACTTGGTGAAATAGAATTAACACTTTCAACAATAGCAGGAGTTAAGTCGGTGGTTTCTGTTGAAGCAGTTAACTTGACAGTTGACGATGGTAATTATTCCGAAAATGAATATGATATAAAGTCAGCTACCGTTGGTAAAACAATTTATCCATCAATGGACCCATCAATTTTTGAATTAAAGTTTCCAGCAAAAGACGTAAGCGGGAGGGTATTATAATGATTACTTTTGTATATTCTGAAAAAAGTTGTACTTTATATAAGCACTATAAGTTTAAAAACACAGGATCAGATGAAATTCTAGAGTTGGAAAACGATTTTGCTACAAATGGTCAACGACTGTTGTCTAGAATATTAATAAAATTTGATTTATCTAATTTAAAACCAAATGTAATTGATGATGTACGATATTTTTTAAATTTAAAAGTAACTCAGAAAACTGAACTTGAAAACAATTCTAAAATTGAAATTTTTCCAATTAAAGGTGATTGGGAAGAAGGCAAAGGAAGATTCGCGGACCACGAAATAGATTACTCTGGTGCATCATGGGGATACAGAGATTCAAATTTAAATGAGTGGAGCGTAAGTTCTTCTAATATTCAAAAAGACGGTGGTGGTGCGTGGTACTCTAAAGTTACTGATTCAACTGAAACCGAGTTTGATCTTGACACAAGTGGGTGGTTTAGAAACGAATTTTCCGATATGCGAGTCGATGTTACACAAGTTGTTAATTATTGGTTATATTCGGGACTAGAAAATCAAGGTTTTTTAATAAAGTACGCAAATGAAGGTGGTACCCGTGCAGGAAATGTAAAGTTCTTTTCAAGGTCAACAAACACCGTGTATTACCCATACCTCGAAATGTGTAAAAATGATTTTAAATTTGAACCGTGTGAAATCACACCAACTTACACAACAAATGAAATCTCGTTGGATAGTGGGTCGATAGACTCGGGATCATTAGACTCGGGATCATTAGATTTCTACGAAACAACCCAAACAGAACAAAATACAAAAAGTAACAATGATCTTCAAAAATTAGAATCAGATGACATAATACCTAAAATCAAACGAATAAAAAAACAATATGCTATAAAAGCAAAAGAAAAAATAAAAATTGGTGTTAGAGAAAGATTTCCTCAAAAAAAGTTTTCAAACCGATCAAGATATAATTTAGAATATTACACAACAAATAATATTTTCTATTCTATACGAGATGCGGAAACAGAAGAAATAATAATAGACTTTAGTGAGTTTACACAAGTAAGTTGTGATTGCTATGGACACTATTTTAAATTCGATTTTAGTTGTCTTAGCATCGGTAGATATTATAGATTTTTATTAAAAAATGAATCATCAGACTCTTCAGAAATTTTAATCGATGAACGAACATTTAAGGTAGTGTATTAAAATGGCATATAAATTACCATCATACATTTCTGATTACAATTTTAAATCTTCTGAATTAAGAAAATTAATTGACGAAGGTCTCGTTGAAAATAAAGTAGATGATTACGGAAATGTTATTTTGAAACCAGAACTTCCTTCTAACAAAGATCACGAAGTTTCAAATCAACTAATGATTTTAGAAAGATATAACACAGAAGTTTCACCTGACCTAATCGAACAATATTATGAAACGAGTTTCTCAGAGTTTACTGATATAATTGATGTAGATGACGAAAATTCTCAGTTTCAAGAAAGCAATGAGATATCAGATGAAGTAGATGAACAATTAAAAAGAGAGCAAATATTAAATACTCAAGTAGATGAACTTGTAAATGCACTTGAAAAAGAAACTCAAAGAAATATAAAATTCCAAGAAGATGCCGAGAGTAATTACAACGCAACTAAAAATTTATTAATACAAATGAGAATTAAAAACGGAGAAGGAACTGATCCATCCGATTTTAATGACGCATTTCCATTTTTACCAAAAAATAATACAAACGAATCAATACCTGAAAATTCTCCTTATGTAGTTCCTACCGAAAATTAAAGCAAGGGTTATGAAACAATTTTTACCATATATTGAGAACCTACCAAGTCTCAACACAAATCAGCAAGTAGAACAAGGATATCTATTTGGTGAAGACGCACATGGAAAGATAGTAACAGATACCAACATTTCTGGTAAAAAATTTGGAAATTACTCTAAAGATGTAATCGAGTTTTCGGTGTATTCTACGACAGGAGAATTACTTGGTTGGAAGATTGTTGAGAGGGAAGAAAACTATTCGCAAAAGGATGTATCTTTCATTAACAATGAAGGAGTTCGTGTAGAAAAGTCTGTTTCTTATTTAGATTCGGTGTATCCAACTACATCCACCGGAGATATAATAATATCCCCAATACACGAAATGTTGTCACTTGGATTAACACAGGGGGAGTATAAAATAAGAACTTCGCAAAGAAGTGATTTAGTAGGCTCTTTTGATAATCCAGTAAAACTTAATTTAACAAAAATTTCAACATCCAGAACTGAATTAAAAGCAGTTCCACAATCATTAACAAATTCAACGTCACCAAATGATATATCATTTAATTTTGAATATACTAATTTCATAAAAAAAGAAGTTTTAGTCGCACACATATATAACGAAACACACAACCTATTGACTAATCGTTCTTTTTTGACAGAACTTGAAGAAAAATTTATTTCCGGAAGTACAACTGATTATGATTATTATGTTCAAAAAATATCAACAGACTTTTCCATAGATGAATATAGATTACTATCTGAGTTAGACTCGTTATATAAAACACTATATGATTTATATAAACAAACTTTAGTAAGTAATTACAACGAAGTGTTTTCCAAACAAAAATTCTTGTCTGAATACATCAAGTGTGCAGAATATATCTTAAACTCTCATTATAGATTTGTAGGAAATAAAAATTCTGAAATAAAAGTGTTTTATAAGTTTATGCTTTTACAAAACTTTGATTCAGTTGAACTTGATAATATTTTTAATGAACGATTCGATAAGTATCTTACAAATATTTTAAATTTTGGAAACGGACTTTCAATTCCGTTTTTAAAATATGGAGTCTCATCGTCAACGAAGACAGACAATACCCATCCTGAAATTGTAATTAAGACACTCGAACCTTTACCCGAATGGGTTACACCTGACTCTTTGTTTTATATTTCTAGTAACAACCACTCAAATGACATAGTTCAGAATATAATAATCAGACCAGATGAAATTGATACCTCCAATACTTACAAATTAAGAGGTCCTAATTTTACACAAATGGTCACCGATTCATCTACAAAAAAATATACCATGTCAGGTGAAGATGACGGATTGATAACTGAAGACGAAGATTATTTAACCGCATCCGACTTTTTTAAAACAACAAACAAGGACGTAAGTTCACTAAATGTCGATTACTCAGATTTCAGTAATTTTGTAAAATTTTCTTCTGCAAGAAAACGAATAGATAATTTTATTTTAAAACTAACAAAAATATCATCTATAAAAGTAAAATTAAAAGAAAGTTATGAACGAATCGAGACTCTTATAGATCAAGCAAACAGAGGATTAATGTTACAAGATGATGCTGATCGTGCAATATTGAGCATACGGACAGAAGATGTATCTTCTGATACAACTAAATTAAAAAAAGAATTACAATCACTTACACCTTATGAAAAATACTTGTATTATGAAAACACACCAGACAACTGGCCACGTGAGTCATCTTTTATAATTTCGGGTTTTACTGGTGCAACCTCGGTTGCAAACGGAAAATACAAAATGGGTGCTACATCAAAGTACGATGTGGACAGAATTTTCATAAGAGAAATAAACAAAGAATGGAAGATAGTATGGGATTCACTAGTCGATAAGTGGAAACTCACAAATTCAGATGAAAGTAAATTTATTTATTCAAACAACTCAAATTTAAGTGGTGGATTCACGGCTACAGATGATAATAATATGGGTTTTGAAAACCAAGAATCTAATTTTAGTAGAGCATATTTGGAAAATGAGTATTCAAACCAAACTGCAATTTTTCCACCCCAACTTATACCATCTGATATTAAAGAATTTAAAAAAACAAATGCATATTTCTGGTATTTAAATAAAGCAGAAGAAGCAGAATCATTCGATAAATTAAATGATGATTCTTTAAAAAATAACATACCTGAGTTTCTAACTAGAAGTGACGAAAATAAAGATTTTACAAAGTTTCTTGATATGATTGGAGAGCACTTTGATATTCTTGTAATATACATTGATTCTATGCTTCATACTCGTACAATAAGAAATTCATCCCAAAAAGGAGTACCAAATAATTTAGTTTGGTTTGTTATGAATTCTTTTGGTTCACGATTTTTAGGAAGAGAGTTCGGCGGAGACGGTGAATCAATAGACATAGACAGATTAGGTGGTTTAGTGGTAAATGATCGAGATACTATATGGAGAAGAATTTTAAATAATCTTCCTTATATACTCAAGACTTCGGGTACTGAAAGTTCTATTAGGTCATTACTTAGATGCTATGGAGTACCTGATTACTTATTTAACATACGGGAATTTGGTGGCGTCAATTATAATACCGACTCATATAATGA
>Ga0181402_1000562_pt1 | contig 13875 bp, 8 predicted proteins | sample 25SPOviralmetaG_FD_130131 | JGI IMG/M metagenome (GOLD analysis project Ga0181402, IMG submission 130131) | Marine viral communities from the oligotrophic San Pedro Time Series (SPOT) site, San Pedro Channel, CA, USA - 25 SPOT_SRF_2011-08-17 | ecosystem: Environmental > Aquatic > Marine > Strait...
AACGCAACGGGGTCAAGATGTGCAGGTTGATGTTGCGGAGATATACGGCGCGAGAGGTTCAGATACTAATGAGGCTGCGTTTGTAAAAAACTATGTTCAAGCTGCAAAAGATGCAGGTTCTGAAAAAAGTGAGGCGCAGCTAAAAGTAGAAGCCGTCAGAGAGTATAAGTCCATAACAGGTCTTATAACTGCTGGTGGTAGAGAGATTTCTGAAGTTAACGACTTATACAGACAAGCTAATGAACTGTATCAAGACACTCTTGGGGATAGGACGTCACCGCTGTTTAAAGCATATAATCAGGCAGACGCAGACGGGAAAATAACCCTGCAAAATAGATTTATACAACAGTATATAAATAATGCACCTACTATGGAGGGTTATGGAAAGGGTTATGGAGGGCGTGGCGGTGACAGACCCGATTTATCTACCTTTGGTGCAGGTGGTAACTAATATATGCCATTTGATTATGCTGGGGCTAAGGCAGCAGGGTATACGGATCAAGAAATTGCAGAGTATTTAGCCCCTGAAAATAAATTCGACTTGTCTGGTGCAGTGGATGCGGGTTACACCTACACAGAAACTGTCGCTCACTTACTAGGTCAACCAGAGATACTCAACCCTACTCCTGTACCCCCTACTCCTGTACCTCCTACACCAGAGATAGATGACCGAGGGTTCTTCCCTAACATAGCGCGTGGTACGGGCAGTGCTATTAACCAGCTCGCTACTCTCCCCGATACCTTGGATGTGCAGTTTGACTCCTTCACCGTCACTCAAAAACAAAAAATACTTGACGCATACCAAGCCATAGACGAAGGAGCTGACCCCAAACAAGTATTTAGAGATGCTAATAAAGACGAGCTAACGTTTAGTCGTATGGACTTAGGCAGGTTCTTAGACTATGGAAAAGCAAATAGGTTAGAACGTTTAGAAATGAGGGGCACGGAAGAGGGTGCGCTTACTGAAGCAAGAGAAGATGTACTTCAAACACTCCCTGACTTGCAGCAGAGACAACAAGCAGCGGCTGAGAAATATGCACCCCGTGTTGAAGGGGTTACGGACATTAGATCCTTTGGTGACTTTAAAGACTGGTTAGGTTTTAACATAGCTTCAGGAGCCGTACAGCTTGCTCCCATTGTAGCTTCTGCTGCCGTAGCAGGACCAGCGGGCGCGTTGGGTGCGGGTACAGCGTTAGCGGGGAGCGAAACAGTAACTAACCGCCTAGGTTACATACGAGACATTACTGCTAATTTACCTCCTGAAGAACAAGCACAAGCCATCATAGAATACTTAGATGCTACTAAAGACGTTAGCACTATGACTGCGTTAGTGTCAGGAGCACTAGACTTAGCCGGTCCTGTGGGCGGTGTACTAAAGAGACAGCTTGCTAAAGAAGCAGGTAAAGAGATAACGGAAGGCAGCCTACGTCGTATTGCTAAAGAAAGTGCAGAAGAGGCGGCTACAGGTGGCGCACAGGAAGCTACTCAGATAACAGGAGAGCGTGTACTAGGAGAGCAAGAGGGTGACGCACTTAGCATAGAGAACTTAACTAGAGTAGTTGATGCAGCGGCGGCTGAAGCGGCGGGTTCGTTGGGTGTATCCACTGGTGTTGTAGGTGTAGAAACTGCGGGCAGAAAATTTAAAAGTAAAAAGCTAGAGAACATGTCTACGGCAGCGGGACGTGCACGAGAGCAAAAGGAACTAAGTGCCGCTATTAACGCGAGGGCTATAGAACTTAGCGACGCAGATCCTGACCTAACACTCGAAGATGCAGCTAGGCAAGCTACTGAAGAAATAACGGTAGGTGAGTTATTCGATGATACCGAGGGAGACACTACTGAGTTTACACTTACCGCTGACCAGTCTGCGGATATAACCGAGATTGCACAGAATGTGCTGGATAATAACTTTGATCCTTCTACGGTAGCAGACTACTCTTCATATGTATCTTCACCTGAAAGTGGGTTGGGAGGCGAGCAAGGCGCAACATTTTTTGCATCAGAAGTTGCACGGCTAAAGGCGCTTCAACCCGATGTGGTAGAAGATACGTCCGCAATTCCTACTACTTCCACAACTCCCCCTGCTATCGAATCTCAAGTAGCTGACTACCTAGCTCAAAACAAAACAGCAACTATATCGGAAATACAAAATGAATTTAAAATAGGTTTTAACGCTGCTGTACAGGCTCTTAATAAAATACCTAACATACAACAAGATCCTAATACTATGGCATACACAGTAGGTGTTGCTGAGGGTAACACTACCGTTCCTACTATTAATGAATTAAAAACATCGGGGGAACTAAATACTAATCCTGATACTGGGTTAGCAGCACCAAATAAAAAAGTTAAACGCCCTGAGTTTGTTGGCCCTCCAGTCAATAAAAAAGTTGAGTTTGTTGGTCCGCCGGTTAAAAAAGGTAGGCCCGTTGCTGAAAAAACGGATGAACAAAATGCAGCTTTGGTAGAACAAAGAAAAGAAAGCAAGCGCAGAGGTGCTCAAGCTACGCGTAGTGTAAATAAAGCAAAAGAACTGTACAGCACAACCCCTAATCAGTTGCTAGAGAAAGCCGCTAAACGTGTTGATAGGCAGATGACACTGGCTAAATACGATACATTGCTTACAGAAGTAACGGACCTACGTGAGCTACAAAGAGCAGGTGTGTTAACTGATGCTAATTTAAAAAAGCTCAACGATGGCACACAAAAGCTTAATAGAATTGAAGACAAATTATTAGTAGAGCAAGCGAATCTACAAAACAATCGTATTGATGCGCTCTCTAAAACTTACGATGTTATAAGAAATGCGCGGTATCAGACTAATCAAATTGCTGTAAATAGAGCTAAAGAGCTGTTTGCTAGAGAAGACATTAGTGATGTTGATAAGCAAGCTGCAAGGAATCGTCGTACTCGCAACGCTGTTGAACAAAAGGCTACCACTAACGTTAAACAAAGTTTTAATGACACTACTAACTCTGAAATAAATCCTGTACTTGAAGACCAAGATGTAACAACTGACTCCGCTTTAGAATCTATTATAAAAAATGGCACTCGTTTTGAGCGGTTGCTGGCTCGTAGGCTTAGACCGTTTTTAAAAAATACTAGGTTAGTAATAGTGCGAGATTTAACGGCTATAGACACAGCGACGGCAAGTGAGTTTTTGACGGGTGCTAACGGGATTTACGAGTATACCACTGACACCATAACCTTATTAGCGGGTGACGGCACTAGTAACACTACGTTCCTACACGAAGCAATTCATGCTGCTACTTTAGATATTCTAGTACGGTCTATAAATAACCCTGACTCTGTATCTCCGCGTGTCAACGAACTACGCGAAGAGCTTATTGAGCAGATGTACGAGGCGGAACTTAAATACACTATAGACAAAGAAAATGGCAAGACTAACCCAGAGCTAGATTTAATTGTAGAACGGGGCGACATTTTTGGAGACGTAACTGAGTTCATTGCTTACGGAATTACTCAACCCGAGATGCAAGAGTTTCTTCTTACTGTGCCCACTACAATTACTAGGGCGGACGCAGTTGCGGTAACAGGGTTATCTAAGTTTATTAACATAATACGTCAACTGTTTAGCATGGGTGAAAACACCGACAATGGTTTTGTGTCTTTGCTAGACCTTACCGATCAGCTAGTAGGTATAAACGAAGCGGCAGCAGATGTTCCTCAGAATATTGTTAAGCAGTCTCGATCTAAAGCTAAAAAAATAACAGCAGCAGCAGAAAAACTACAGCGCAGTAAAACAGCTAGTGCTATTGCAGACAACATGGCTAAGGCAGTACTTGAAGCACGAGATGAAAATACAGGTAGCGACTTAGTTTACGCTTTACGTAGGACTGCTACAGCTAAAACGCTACGCCAACTAGTAAAAACTTTTACAACTACAGGTCTTACTCGAACATTAGTAAATGATTTTGAAGTTAACAGCGTGAAAGAAGTTAATAGCACTGTAGATGCCATAACTATGGAACGCGCTAGGCGTATTAAACAACTAGCTAACGACATACCTGAATGGGAAAAATTCAACAGTACTTACATTGAAGGAGGGTCAATACTAGCAGATGTTATGCACATGGCGACCCTATCAAATTTTGACCCTGCAAAACACAAAGACTTACAAGCAGCCCTTCGCAACGATGCTAAACTAATAGAGTTAAGACGAGCTTTTGCAGCTACTCAACAAGACCCCAATGCGTCGAGGCCAGTAATAAACGCAGCTAAAGGTGCTATTACTCGACGTGAGGGTGTAATACGCGAAGTCTATGAGGGCACAGCCGGTGAAGGAGGCGTAGTTGTGGGCGGGTGGAATCGTCTACAGCAGGACGAGAACGGTGGTCAACGCGGAGTTGATATTTATAAACGTGCTCGTGACGCTTACCAACGTACTTTTGATGAACACCAGCAACTGCTTATAGATAAGATAAACAAAGCAAAACCGGCAGACGGAAAAACATTTACTCAAGAAGAACTTGATAACAAAAAGAAACTACTGGCGTATATTGTAGAAAACTACCAAAGAGCTAACGAAATGGAAGTGTATTTCCCGTTGATGCGTTACGGAGATTTCTATTTAAAAGTAGGTTCAGGTAGGGGCAGATCGCGCGAGTACTACATGTTTGAGTCATCAGTTGCAAGAGACGCGTTTGCACGTAGGCGAGCACGAGAAATAAACCCTCTGCTGTCTTTAGAGCAGCAGCTAGCTGAAGATACTATGTCGGTGGGCAGTAAAGCCGAAACTATTATGAGCACAGAAGTACGAAACACAAGTCAGTTACTAAGAGACGTGTTTGACCTACTAGAAAATAACACGATGGCTGATAAAGAAAGTATTAAAGACTCAGTGTATCAAATGTATCTAATGACACTACCTGAAGCAGATATACGCAAGCGGTTTACTAAAAGAAAAGGCACCACAGGTTTTAGTTCTGATGCACTTAGAAATTTTGTAACACATCAGAATACCAGTGCCAATCAGTTAACACGCCTTAAATACTCCGACAGACTAGCTCAAGCTATTGATGCTATGGATGCGTCTTTAAAAGGTAGACCAGACAGAGACATTATAAAACTGTATACCGATGAGGTTGCAGCAAGAGCACAGCAAGAATCTACTCCCGATAGAAACTATGGAATACTTGATAAGCTTGCAGCCTCTGGTAACAGTGTTGTGTTTTATTGGATGTTAAGTGCGCCCAAGTCTGCCTTAATACAATTTACTCAGCTACCCATTATAGGAAACTTCGTACTTAACGCCGCTTTTGGTCCGGTAGCTACTACAAAAGTAATGTCGAAATACATAGCTAAAATAGCAACTATGCAGGGGTTTGGTAGTAGCGAGCAGATTAGCACAGACGCCGAAGGTAACCCTGTTTACCAATACAAAGAGCCTAGCTTGTCACGGGGTGATTATATACAGGAAAACGCTGATCCTGAAATGCGAGCGGCACTGCAACAAGCTTTTGAATACGCGACTGATCGGGATATATTCATGTCTACTTACGCGTCTGATATGACCAGTAGGACACGAACCCCCAGTGCTAGAATAAACAACGCGCTTAGTAAAGCCATTAAATTTGGCGCTGATTTTATGAGTGGAGGCTTCCACCATGCAGAAAGAATGAACAGAGAAATAATGTTTTTGTCTTCGTTTGAACTCGCTTATGCAGGTGCAAAAAAACGCGGGTTAAGTGCTACAGAAGCGCAACAAGAAGCCCAAGAACGTGCCATAGAACTTACTTACGAGGGTCTGTTTAACTATACAAACTATAATAAACCTTCTCTTATGAAGGCTAACGCTATTACTAGGCTGGGTTCGCAGTTTATGACATACCCACTACAAATAACTTCACTACTGAGTAGAACTTTCTTACGGGGTATACTTGGACTTAAAGTTATGGGCATGTCTAAAACGGATCGCTTGGAAGCGTCAGGCATATTTTTCGGTGTACTGGGGATGACATGGATGTTTGCTGGTACAGTTGGGTTACCTTTGTTCTCAGCAATGGGGTCTATAATCGACGAAGCCAAAGAACTGTACAAGGGATTATTTGACGACGATGACGAAATAGATACAGACCTTATGTCTTTTGGGAACTTGCCGTTTGACGTATGGTTCAGAGCTGTGTTTATCCCTAGATATTTCGGGGTCAATAGTGACATTGCACAGGTGCTAGATTTGACCGAAGAGAACGCACAGCTTTTAGGTCGTGTGATTGAGGCGGGACCGCTCTCTGCACTTACTGGTATGAACATAGGTGCTTCTACTAGCCTAGACGGGATGTGGTTTAGGAACGACTCTCCTCAAGCTGGTTATGAGCAACAAGTCAAAGACTTCATGTACGATACCTCGCTAGGGCCATTTGGTAGCTTAGTAGGTAACATTGGTAGAGGTGTGGAAGATTTAGAACGCGGTAACTATTTACGTGCAATGGAGAACTTCCTACCCGCTATGTTCCGTAACTTTGTTAAAGCAGAACGTTTGAAGCAAGAGGGGATGGTTACTAGGTCGGGTCCAGAAATAAAACCTGCTGAATACTATACAGCCTTAAAACTTTTTGCCCAGCGCATAGGATTTGCAGATACAGAAACCGCTAGTGACCAGCAGCTAGGGTACATGGTAAAACAAATGATCGCAGAACAAACCGAAGAAAAAACTAATTTACTTAGAGAACTCGATGCTGTAGTAGTTAAATTTGAACGAGACCCAACTGACAAAAACTACGAAAGAATAGAAGACTTTATGACTAACAAAATAGACAAGTACAACGTAAAATATTTCTACGACATGATTGATCGAGATACAATAGAGAGTTCGCTCGACGGTAAGGCTGAGAGGCGCGGCGGTGCTGTTAAAGGAGTCTATGTAAACAAAAGGTTACAGGGTTTAGTGTTCCCACTTCTTGATCCAAAACAACAGTAACCCTACACTCTCCATACCCGAACACCCCGCACCCCGTCCTCTATTGTTATCTTACTGACTATCTTGTACTTAAATCTCTTTGTCTGTTTAACCACATATTTTGCAGCGGCTTTACCATTCAGGCAGGGGATAAAGAAAGATGATCCTTTGCTAAACTTCTTCCAGTTTATCTGGTACTCCACCTTCTCCACTTCCATCCTCGTCTTCCTGTTCACTAAAGTCTGGCTGAATAAAATCTGGGTGGTTGCCGTCAAGTATTACACAGCGTTCTAATCCAGAAGGTATTGGATAACCTTTACCCAAACGAACATTTTTACCCTTATGAATAAGTATACCTAAGTTGTCTAACTCTTTTATATTATCGTTAAAGTCTGTCTGATTATCAGTAAAGTGATCACGTAGTGCAGAGCGTTTTATAAACACTCGCTTTGTGTCAGTCTCTAACCGTATATGCAACGGGCCACGAGGAGCTAAAGCAGCTCTGTTGATTCTTGCGTGACTTCGCATATCTGCATCGGACCTTATAGCCAACGTGTTATTAATGTGAGTCGTAAGAAAATCATAAATTACTGCGGTAGCGGCATCTACCGGCGCTGCTGTGGACCTCCTTAACTCTAATATTACGGGGGTGCACTTTTGATATATACGCTCCATATCAAACTTTATAAGCCCAAGTTTATTGGCGAGCCACCCCCCAGTTAGATTCGCTGCTATGATAGCTGACCAGTTACGCTCTCGTTGAGTTAGTTGTAGTTCCTTGTCAATCTTAGCTTGTATAGCAAGGAGTCTACGTTGCACAAAGTCGGGGTTAGCAATTATGTACTGTACGAACGGCACTATTGCATGTCCGTAATTTTCATTTAACTGATGGTCAAACATAGCCTTGCCATATTCAGTGCCTACAATTTCTTTGCTCGGGTAGTCAACGTTAAACTCAATAATACGCATCATCTCTCCGTCTGCCTGTGCCTTAGCACTCATAAGTTTTTGGTAGAAGGAAGCGTTGGACGTAGATAAAGTTATGGTTCTCCACGTAGTATTGTTCACGCGATTTATGTTTGCTGTTTGAGTAGCTTTCTCTCTACCCTTACCTTGAGAACAAGCATAGGCATAGCTGCTTACTTGGTCCCCTGTCATGTTGGTAAGCTCATCCATAGTGTTAACAATGTTATTTAGATAGCCTAGCTTGTTCGTTCTCCCCGGTACGCTGTCATCGTGCTTACCTAAGAGTTCTTCAGGGTCTCCACATACACTGTTAGCCATGCGTAGCACTGTAGTTTTACCTGTACCTGCTCCGTTATGTATAAGATTTATAATAGCGCCCTTCTGCCCTGTCATTTTAAGCAGAGGTGCACCAAACCCCGACAACGCTGCAAATGCTTGTACCTCCAGTCCCTTACGGTTATACAGGTTAAACACGTCTTGCCACATCTCCAATGAACCTTTAGGTTTTAGGTGTGGTGCATATCCCTTAGTGGCTGGTGAGGCAGGTGAGTGGTAAACTGCGTCTACGGTTATTTCTTGCTCGCCTACAATAAACTTGGTGTCATTATCGGCCCATCCAAATTGCACTCTCATCTTTTTTGCTTTCCTTTCATTAAGTAAAGTTTGTACTGCGTACACTGCGTAGCCCCAAAGTTCCGCACCTTTTTTACCCGGAACTATCCCATACGTACCTACATGTTTAAGAAATGCTCTTTGTTCTAGCAGCTCATTGGGTATAAGTATTTCTGACTCTCCGTCGTGCGGAGTCGATGACTTGAACACAGCTATATGTTCTTTCTCTGGGTTAATCATCCTATCCACTAAACAAAAATCGTATGGGTATATAAAAACAGGGTCTTCATCATCAGCACCGCGCCTATATAAACCCCCATTCTTACCTCTGAAGTAAGGTTCAGGGTAGATACTAGTAGCAGAGTCTTCATGTACTACCTTGCCCAAGCTATAGGGAGTTTTTATTTTCTTCTTGCTCTTACTATTGAAGTGTTCGCACTCTTTACAGCCGCCCGGATTATTTATTTCAAATCTGGCACAGGTGTGAGGCGATTTTATAGGCGTTACTTTTCTTTCAGTTTCGTCAGGATCATAGTCGGGGTGTCCCTCAGACAGCGTATGCACTGCTTTGTCACGGTCTGAACAAAACTTAGCAATAGACAAAGCGTCAAACCAACGCGGTTCTATTAACGTGCTACGATTTCTTATGCTATCTTGAAGTTGCTTACAACCATCTTCCCGAGTAACTATGCGCTTAAAAGAAAAGTCCCTGTTGAGTGCCTCAAATTTATCAAGCGCATCCATCACAGGTCTTTTACTAGTAGATCCCGACTTACCAGCACTTGCTGCTTCCTCCTCTTCCTCCTCTGTTACTCCGAGTAAAGAGCAAAGCTCGTCAAAGTCATAACGTTCAGTAGTTCCTACCTTTACACTTGCTTTCTTAGGTGGATTACTCTTGTGGTTATACGTCTCAGGTAAGCGCATGATACGTGCTGCATCATACACATTGGGATCGGCATAAAACTCTTGAGTAGCACAAAGCTTTTTAAGTCTGTTCGCTAGTGCAAGCCATTTGTTTTTAGGCACATCTTCAGTGAACCCCCAGTAGGCGTGTATACCGTTCCCAGAATCTATGATTGCAGGATCAGGTAGTTCTACAAGTTCACAAAAATCAATCAATGCTTGGTTGGCAGTTTCTTTATCAGGGTACCCATCGGGTAAACCAGAGGTAGCATTGGGTTTAGCTTTTTCCTCACCGCAATCTATGTCTACCCATATAGAAGAGAAACACTCTATGTTGTCAGCTAAACGGCGGGTGGACCCTGCCTGTAGCCTACCAAGTGTAATGAAAACGTTATGGTTGCCTTGTACTAAGTCATCTATATGACCATCTAACGTCTCTCTGTCTTCTGTAAAAAATGGTGTTACCTGTTTATCTTTCATGCCAACCACACAATACACGCCGCCCTTTGGTACTGCGTAATCTATGAGGTTAAAATCAGTCATTTTTTATACTCTATTATTAACTCTTTTATTGACTCAGTTAAGTTATCGTTAGGCTCGTGAGTACCTACGAACCAGTTATAAACAGCTTGCCTACTGACCCCCAATCGGGAAGCAATCTCGGCAACGGGTACGTCGTTCTTTATGCACACGCGACCGAGCTTAACTCCCAATAGAGACCTGCTGGCTTGTCTGTTAAGGATTCCTATCCTCGTAGTGTAGCCATAACTCATTTGCTTTAGTCGTCTCCCCATATGTCTATGATGTCAGCAACCTCAGTTGCAGCAGCTTCAGGTTCTTCTTTCTTCTTTTTCCTTTTAACCGGCTCTTTTATTTCTTCAACCTCTTCCTCATCATCGTCAAATAGATTGTCAACAGAAGTTGGTTTATCAACCGTTTCATCCTCGAACATTGCACTATTGTCCTCGGCTACTTTAGGTTTTGCTGATGCAGGAGTATCAGCTACGAACCCTTCTTCTACATCGAAAGGTGAATTGTTTTTACGGGGCGCAAATTCTATAACCTGTACACCTTTTAATTGCAGGGATACGCCTCCTTTTTTATCGTCGGCGTTATACCAAGGATACAAATTAACAAGTAAGTTTATTTTACTGCCTGAAGTTAACTCAAAAGCTGAACCCAATGGTTTGTTTTGAGAATCAAACTGTGCAGGAGGCTCTGCTTGTTCTCCTTTGAATTGAGCTTTTTTCTGTGCTTTAAATTCGTACCCCCCCTCTACTTCTTTGGGGAGTGCTTTAGGCATGTTTTCGGGCCAGTCACCTGTGCGATTTGTAGCATCACGCCACGCTACGGTCATGCTCGTATATAGCGATTTCGCTTGCTCTTTATTTACTACAAAACTGGTCGTATACGCTGCACCGGAGGCTGTCCATTTGCATGGTGCAGTTCGACCTCTCGGCCCAGCTTGTCTATCCCATGCGTAAGGTTGATCTAGTCGGGGGTACTTTGCTATTGCATGTTTTATCTTATATGACATTAGTGTTTCCTCATCTTCGTTAGTGGTATTAGCTACAGCTTCGATTATCTTGGCTGTGTTTTGCAGTTCTTCCTCTGATAAAGGACGAACGGGTTTAAAATATATCTTGTGGTTTCCATCTGTACCTTCAAAATATATCTCAGTTAAAACGCTACCTACTTCTTCTTTGTTACGTTTTAAATGATCCATGTACTTGTAAAGAGTTGTCCCTCTTGCGTCTCTGGAAAAAAGACTCCATGCACCTATCCTAAATCTGTACACAGTGTCAGAACCAAGCAGTGCTACTCTTACAAATGTAAAAAACTTACAGGGTGCGCCTTCCGCACGGTGGCTATTCTTAATGCTCCTACTACAGTCCAAGCATCTGTTTGCTTGCTTGAAAGGTGCTTTCTCACTGGGGAAAGAACAACCTATAGACCAACAGGCTAGCTGATCCCCACTATAGTAAGACCTCGATAACGTACCACTGTTGACTACCACTGCTTGAATAGCTGTTAGTAATTCACCAGTTTCGGGGTGCACGAAGCTCCCGTCTTGTACGCGTAGTGTGTTCATTTCTTTGATGGTTTTCGTACAGATATAACGTGCTTTCTATTTACCTGTAGACTTGGCGGTACTACTTCAGGATTCTCTTCTAAGAACTCCTTCATGTTGCCGCCGTGAATACGCTTCTCTAATAGATGAGTAGCTTCGTTCTCTAAGATAAATTTGTACATCTCATCCCAATTACTTACTCCAAAGTGTGTTTGCACTCTGCGGGATACGGTACCGGATTTTGTTTTGATGGACTCGGTTTCTTCACCGAATAGCTCGTCTAATTCTATGCTTATCTTCTGCTGTTGAGCTTTGATAACTTTTATCTCATCTTCTTTTGCAAGAATTGCTTCCCGCATCTTTATGTAGATAGAAGTTAGTTTTGCTGCTTCGTCATTGCCGTTCATACTGTCGCTCCTTTTTAAGGGGACAGCCAGTTTAGGCAAACGTTTTTACATTGTCAAGTATTTAATTCTTGTTTGTATAAATCAATTATCTTGCTGTGTTGATTTATGTTGGATCGAAGCATATTGTACAAGCGTGTCTCCACTTCGCTCCCACGTATGTGCACAACAGTCATGGGATTGTGCTGTCCCGGCCTGTCAATACGAGCGTTGGCTTGTAGGTATGTCTCTACACTGGTGACGGGGGAGTACCATATAACAGTATTAGCTGCGGTAAGAGTCAGGCCGTGTGATGCAGCTTGCGGTTGTATAACTAATACTTGTGGGTTCGGACTATCTTGAAAGTTTTTTATTATCTCACTTCGTTTATTAACCGTTACCTTCCCTGATATTACCTTGCACGATATTTTGTTTTTAGTCAGGAACTCACTTAGCAGTTCTATAGTATGGGTAAAAGGAACAAATACTAAAACTTTGTTAGACGATTCATCTATTGCTTCTTTAACTACTTTTAGTCTGTTGCTAACGTCGAACTCAATAACTTCTTTATCGTCCGTGTACACTGCACCGCCAGATATTTGCAACAGTTTATTTAGGTTAGTAGCGGCATTCACTGAAGTAACTTGCTCTCCGTCTGCTTCCATAGTCATACGGTCTTTCAACAGTTTGTAATATGCAGCTTGCTGTTTAGTTAATGGCGCTTCCCGTTCTACATAAGTAAGCGGAGGGAGATCCAAACACTGGTCTTTCTCAAACCGGATCGCTGGCTGTAGCACGCTATGCACTATTTTGTCTGCGTCTGGTTTGGGTCTCCATGTAAACTGAGTAGCTTTGTACATAACGGCATCTCTGAATTGCCCAAAGTACTTTGGCGTATTTTCATTGTTTACAAGCTTTGCTAAACCGAACGCATCTACAGGGGATTGTGCTGCGGGCGTACCAGTAAGCATCCACAACCAATCTATGGTATTGACTATGCTACGTATCGTTTTCCACCTGTTAGTTTGTGCATTTTTGTAAGCGTTAGCTTCGTCAATTACTACTAGATCAAAACCTCCTTCTAGTATCTCGTCCTTCACTACTGCTACACCATCAAAATTTATAATAACAAACTCTGATCCAGCATTGAGTATCTTCCTGCGCTGCGCTGAACTACCGTGGGCAACTGAACAACTTCTGTGCATAGCAAATTTAAACAGGTCTTCTTGCCATGCAGACTTCATAATAGACAACGGACATATTACTAGCACTCTGCTAACAGCACCTATATTCATCAAGTAGTCTGCTGCCCATATAACAGATGCAGTCTTACCTGTACCCTGCTCGTTGAAACAAAAAGATTTTTTATTCAGCGTTAAAAAGCTAGACGTTTGTTTCTGGTGGTCGAACGGTGTATACCGTCCTCCCCACACATAGTCACGGGTTATGGGAGAGGGCACGTTCTTGACCTTCAAATCAGTGAGAGCTTGTGCACCTTCTAAATCCCAGCGTATAGCTAACTTATAAACACCCCCCTGCTCTTCGAGTATGCGGTAGTTCTTTACCTTTTCGGTAACCATGTGGGGACGTTTAGTTTTTAAAATGATCGCTCTGTTATTAACTATTTTCATGCTTTAGATGTCTTCTTTTTACGTTCGCGTTTGCTTGTTTCAGATACTAAATTATTTTTAGAGTCTCTGCGGAATGATCTGTTACGACTGGCAGTCTCTATCCGTACACCATCGGAGTTCTTACCACCTTTGTCTATAGCTTTCTTATGTGCTACATCCTTACCATCACCTTTAGTAACCTTACCCTCGCGTGTAGCTTTGCGTCTGGCTTTGTTGCGCTGGGCACGTTTTTTCTTTTGTTCTTCAGTGCCTTGGTACTTAGCGTACTCAGCTTTGTAATCTCGTTTCTTAGTAGCCATATTAACCCCGATTGTGTTCACAACTAGTAACTGGACAAAACCCGCACAGCCCACTTTCTACAGCGTTCCATACGTTTTCTTCTTTAGCAAC
>Ga0181402_1000563_pt1 | contig 13873 bp, 14 predicted proteins | sample 25SPOviralmetaG_FD_130131 | JGI IMG/M metagenome (GOLD analysis project Ga0181402, IMG submission 130131) | Marine viral communities from the oligotrophic San Pedro Time Series (SPOT) site, San Pedro Channel, CA, USA - 25 SPOT_SRF_2011-08-17 | ecosystem: Environmental > Aquatic > Marine > Strait...
ATAAATAAACTGCTACGAGGTATACCCAATTGTTGGCGTATTTCAGTAGTGTTGCAAAAGTGTTTTTTAATTGGTTTATTGTTATCATCTTTATATTCAACTTTATATTTAAATATAGCTTTAGTCATTTTATATTATTATTGAACATTTTTTTTTAAATTAAAAAACTCATGTTTATTTTATTTGTCTATTTTTTTTTAGACAATGATAGACAGTGATAGACATTTAATTAACACATGATGTCTTATTCCAAAAATCACCTAGTTCTTCAACAACATTTATTTTTTCGAATAAATTCCATCTATATTTTTTAGTTTTACCATCTGAAGAGCATAATCTCCATAATGTCGTTTTACTCATTGGAAAATATTGATTTAAATCCTTATATGTTTTATAGTATTTTCTTCCTTCAATTCTCATCTCATCATTTAAATGAATAACGCAATAATGATAATTTGTGTTTTTACTTCCTGTTTTTCTTCCTGTTTTTTTTGCAAAAGTCATAGTAATCTTTTAACAGTAAAAGTTACTTCTATATATAATAATAGACATTTTATTTTTAAATAGTTTATTTATAAATTTTATTTTTTTCGGATATATATTATAGATTGGTAATAGCATTAAAAGATTGGGGTTTTTTGAGATTTTGAAGAGTGTCCGATTTGGTAACTCTCTTCTTAAGAATGTTATTACCACTTTGGACACTCTTCAAAATCCATATTCACTAGGTCTAACATTCCGCTCATAATATAAATCAGTATGAAAATCCTTAATTCTTTGAAGAAATTTATGATTAAAATTAAAAGTTTGTTCTCTCTTTTTATCCTTTTGTTTTTTCTCTGTTTCAATGGTTTTATTACCTAAAAGACTTTTCATGATTTTAACAACTACTTTTAATAACTCATATTTATTAGTTAAATCTATTGGCGTTTTGCTTCTATCTCTAAATAATAATTTATATTTGCTAAAATAAATAGGATTTTCATCTTTGGTTAAAGCTCTTTGAATTGTAAATTGTTTTTTAGATTCAAAACCTATTTTTTCCTGTAATTCTTTTAAGAATATCATTTTATTTATATTGCTCTTTACCTTCTTAATAATAAAATCATCTTTAAAATCAAAGGTCGCTTTAAGGTCAATAATCTCTTTATATAAGTAATTACAAACAGAGAAATGCTCTACAATTAAATTACTATCAATAAACACTTCTTTATATTTTATTATCTTTTCTTGTGTTGAAAGGTGTAATGTTTTTGCTAGTCTTTTAACTTTATCAGATTTAATATCAAAATTACCCTCTAAATATTTAGATACTGCTACTTTTTTATTATCTTCTCTTTTTAATGATACTAACCCATTCTGAACAATAAACCCCCTTTCTTTTAATAATATTGTAAAATGCAAAAAGGTATTACTATTATAACAATCATTTTTATAATCCAGTAAACAATATAAATCAAAATATTGTTTTTCAATTTTCTTATTTATTCCATACCTATCGTGATAATTTTCTTTTAATTTTTTAATATTTTTATTGTAAAAAATACAATCATCATAATCTTTATAAGAACAAGAATTTAATAGTTTTTTTTCAAAGAAATAATATAAATTAGTTATTTTTCGCGTTCTTGCTATCTGTTGTAACATATGAGAGGGGTTAATAGTATATGTTTTATAATAGCAATAAACAGGACGTTCCATAATGGAATCTAATCCATAAATAATTTTAGGGCTAAAAATAACTTTCTTGTATTTATCTAAATTTATATGTTGTTCTGTTTCACTTGTGATGCATATTATATCATCATCTTTATCACCATTCAACGTTTCATATAAATATATTGCGTTGTTTTTACTATCACAACATACCATATATTTCTCTTCTTTTTCAAGTCGTTGTTTTAAATCATTAAAACTTTCTAATTCATATGCTTTAACATTTTTATTATGTTGATAATCATTTTTAATTAAATCATATTGTTTATTAATATTATTGATAAAATTAATAGATATATCTGATATATCTGCATCAACGCAAATAAACTGTTTTGTTTGTTTTAATATCTTAATTAAATAATCATAGATATAAAGTCTTTTTGAGTTGAGTGTTGAACTATTAAGAAGGTGTTCTATAATACTATTAAATTCATCTAAAAAGATAGTATATTCGGTCAAATTAATACATTGATCCTCATAATCAATTAGTCTTAATAAACTATCAACTGTGATAACTAAATTATTATTTTTACCATATTGAGCAAATTCATCCATATCGCTATAAATACAGCAATCAATACCATATTTATTAAATACATTATATTGTTCTTCCGCTAAACTAATCCTGCTAACAATAGAAATAAACTTTAATTTTTTATTTTTAATATAATGTTTAAATGATGTTGTTTTACCTGTTCCTGTATCGCTTTGAATAACTGAATTACCAGAAAATTCTTTAAAGAAATCATAACCAAGTTTTTCTCTATTAATTTCATAATCATAATCAAGTTTATATTCCTTTAATGGTTTATATCGCATATAATACTTATAATGCTTATATTCTTTGATACTATTCTCTTTGAAAATCTTGGTAAAACAATCTATATCTGTTTTTACAGCATTCCACATTCTATCATTTTGCAATTTATCATATTTTTCACCTCCATATTTTTTAGAGTATTCATTCCATAAATCATAACAATTAACAGTTTTGCAGAATGTTGTAAAATTTAACCATGTTCTTTTTCCTATTTTACCTGTTCCATAATCTTTAAAATAAGATTTATCCAAATTATCAAAAATATTCCTTAGCATTTTTTCGTTCCATCCATATTTAAATTCACCTTGGTCTTCCAATATTATAGTTTTCTTTCGTTTTTCAATTGATAGTTCTTGTTTCGTATAAATATTATCAAGTAACCATTTTTTTAAATCATTCGGTATAGGTTTAATATTTGTATCGTGTTCTATAATATATTTATTACCGTTGATTGTTGAACCGTGTCCTACTACATAACCGCCATTATTACGAATATCAATTTGATGTTCTTGGTTTGCTGTCTGTTTGATTTCACTATCATATTTAAAAAATAAATGAAATCCACCATTAATAGTCTTTTGAGTAAGAGTATTAAATCGCTTAATATATTTCAATCCAAACTTTTTAAGAAATGCAGAATCATTAAAAGAAAAAGGTTTTTTGGTATCTTTAGTATAAAAATCAACATCTATAACAGTAATATTATTTTTCTCTCCTGTTAAAATTCCGTAATTACCTTTAATAGGTTTGTTAGTTTGCATATCTTTCCAACTTGAATTAACTGGACGTTTACTGTTTTCGATTAATTTGATTTTATACATCTCGTCTATAATACTCATCTTTTAAAAAATACTTTTTTTTATTATATAATATTAGACGATATTTTTTTAAATTGATTAAATGAAAACTTTAATTAATTAAAAGTTCAAAAATGTCCAATTTGGTAATAACATTCTTAAGAAGAGAGTTACCAAATCGGACACTTCAGACAATAATATAAAAAAATGACTAAAGACTAAAAAACTCTCCTCAATGTTATTATGCTTTTTTTTTTATTTAAGATAAAATGAAACATTAATATATAAAAGGTTTCATTAATTATAAAAAGTTATAATGAAAACTATATATAAGGTTGGTAATTTAGAATTTACATCTAAAGCAAAATCTCGTGATTATGCTAGAACACAATTAACTAATAATAATAATAAAACAATTACTAAAGAAGATGATTTATTTTTTTATTTAATGGATTTGGTTGAATTACATCCTGATAAAAAAGACAAAATAGGTAAAGGTGTTAAGAGTTTCAAAATTCAAAATGATTATGATGGAAATATATCAATGAATATAAATCAAATAGATAATAATGAACCTGTATCCTTTTCTTGGTATAATACTTCAGGATTTGTTAAAGTAAATCCTAAAACAATATTATCTCACGCTTTTAGATTTTGTATTGATAATCAAATTAAAGAATTTAAAAATTCTACTCAAGATTTAAAATGTTATTTATGCTCTAGTTCTAAATTATTAGAAGTAGATCATATTATACAATTTAAAAAAATACAAGAAGATTTTTTAAAAATTACAACTCAAAAAATACCTATAACATTTGATAAAGAAATATTAACAAATAGAACAAAGTTTAAAAAAGAAGATAAAAAATTAAATGATGAATTTTATAATTATCATTTAGAAAATGCTAAATTACGAATACTATGCAGGACCTGTAATAGAAAAAGAAAAAAAAAGTAAATTATAATTTTTTCAAATTTTTTTAACTAGATACATTTTTTTAAATATTTTATAATTTTAAATAATTAATCAAAATGGATATAGATAAGACTATTCAAAATTTAAAGGATAAATTAAAGTTTTTTGAAGATGAAGCAATATTTAAAGATGTTAATAAAATACTATTTTCTATAGAAAACGACACTATACCTATCATTTAAAAGTTCTTCTTTCATTTCATTGTTCGCATGTCTTATTTGACTTGAATTAAAAATTAAAAGTGATTTATTACTTTTCATAGGAAAACCTATATCATAATCAACAAATGAAATAACGCTTTCTTTTAGATCTTTATTTTCACTAAAACACATTAGGGCTGTATAAGGATATTTATTTTTAACATCTTTATGAACTGCACACCTTACTCTATGATTTATAATTAATTGATTATAAAAACAATCAAAAAACCCTTTATCATATTTTTTAGGTAATTGAAAACTACTTTTTAATTGTTTATGAATTTTCTTTATTATGTCCTTAAAGTATTTATTATAGTCTTTTTCATTTTTGATATATAAGGATTTATCTTTAGTTATAATTGAACTCCTTAAAGGATTACAAAACTCATAATTAATATCTTTATTTTTAAGTGTTCTACTACCAGTTTCATTAAATTCTTTTACGTTACCTAAATATTCTTTATAACATGGTTGTAACTTATCAATATCTATAATACCTGCTACATCTCCTCTATTTTGTGATATTTGGATTTGTTTTTTTAAAAATTTAAAAAATTCTGTATCTAGTTCAAAATCTAAAAAATCAGAAATATAAACACCAACAGGTATAGAATCAATTTCTATAATATAATTCTTATTAGAGAATACTATATTATTAGTATTATAGTATTCAGCATTTTTAATATTATTTTCTTTATATTCTAACTCTAAAAAATGAAATAACATATTTAAAAAATAACTAGATAATAATATTTAATAATTAAACATAATGAATGAAGTTTATAAAGCAAAATTATTATTAGAAATATATCATAAAATGAAATCTAGCAATGATTTCAACTATATACTTAAACTTAAAAAACTACAATATTTAGTTAATAATTCTTCACCAATAAACAGGAATTAAATCCCATATTTTCCATAATATCCATCTAATAGCATTATACATCTCATACATTGCGTGTGATTTGCTAAAACAGTCTTCAAATTCAATATTATTTTTTTCATACATTTTCTTTATTATTATATTAAACTATTTTATAATATTACTTTAAATTTATTAATTTAAATATGGATTCAGCATCTTATATAAACTTACAGCAATCATTAGCAGAAGCTACTCAAGATATTCAACCTGAGGAGTTCCTAGATGATATTGTAAATGACAAAGCCAGATTTCTTAAAAATACTTTAGAAGGAGTTGGAAGTAATTTAGCAGGACATAGTATTTTAAAAGGTTTAGGAGAAAAAGCAAAAAAATCACTTAATTTATCTGATGAAGAATATACAGCATTAAAAAAATCTATAAGTGATGGAGATTATGAAGGTGCAACAGGTAGGGTTTTCAAAGGGGTTATTAAAAAAGCATCATCAAAATTAGAAAATACAGTTAATCAAGTATCAAAAGGAGATATACCTAAATCAAGAGCAGATTTATCAAAAGCTGCTCGACGAGCATTAAGAAAAGCAAAAAAAATAGCAAAACGACAACAAGAAGAAAGCGGTCCAGCTGAAACTAGTGAAGATGATATTAGAACTGCTATACAAAAAAAATTATCAGGAATTAAACCACTTAGAGGTAGGGCTGTAGAATTAGACCCATTAGAAGGCCCATCTGCTTCTGCTTTAGGTAAATTACCTTTAAAACCAGGAGCAAGTATTGAAGATGTTTTAAAAGAACAATATAGTTCAGCAAGGAATATATTAGGTAATGAAGGTAAATTAGCAACACAAGGAGGAAGACCATTCGGACAAGATACACCAATACAAGATAGGCCACGTGGTGCTTATGGAGGAGCAGATAATGAACCTCTTTTAGCATCTCAACCACCAGAAGGAGTATTAGCATCTGGTAATAAATTAGTTGATGATACTATTGATAATCAAGCAGAGAAAGCAGTTGTAGGAGGTATAGAAAAGAAAACAGTTAAAGCTGGATTAGAAGAAGCAACAGAAGCTTCATTAGCAGAAGATGAAAATCCAATTGGTATTATAGCAACTGCTGGATTAGGTATAGCAACATTAGTAGCTGGTTTATTTACTCACGATCATAAAAAAGAATTCGTTAAACCACCTATTCAAGCACCAAGTATTAATTACTCAATGCAATCTGGAGTAGTTTAAACAAACTTATTTTTTTTGATTATTTATTTTTTTTTTTATATCTAGTAATTTTATTATAATTAAAAAATTATTAAATAATATAAAATAAATAATGTCTGTTAACGTTGTTAAATATCCAGCAGAAGAAGGACACTTTTCTGCAGTTCATAATCGTGTTAATATTAATTTACCAGGAAATACTGGAGTTTATGATTTAAGTAAATCATATATTAATATTAATGTTTCTCCTTTAGTTTCATCTGCTACTGACGCGGAAGCAGTTTATGCTCCTATGCTCGTTTTAAGTGAATCTACTAGAAACGGAAGTAAAAATCAACATCTTATTAATAAATCACCTGCTGTATTAGTTAAACATTGTTCTGTTATTTCTCAAGCAAAAGGTAAAATTGAAAGTATTAGACATGTAGATTGTTTAAGAGAAGGTTTAGCTTTATATGAAAAAGACCGTTCATCACTTAAACAAGACCTCGGAGAATTATGTTCTTCAAGAACCGAACAACACTTTACAAAAGGTGGAATGAATGAAATTTATAGTTCAGGTCACGATAATGCTTCATCACAATCAAGAAACAGACCGCAAGACCTTCGTATTCCACTTAAAGACCTTTTCGGTTTTGGTGTTGTTGATGCATATGATACTGGTAAATATGGAACTACTAAATTACACTTAGAATGTAATTTTGATAAATTAGCAGTAAAACTTTCAATTAATGATACTAATCCGTGGAATGTTGCTTATAGAACAGGAGGCCATAATATGGGGGCATTTGATAATTCTACAACAAATTCTTCTGGTGGAGATGAAGATGTAAGCACACTTACAACTACTGCTGTTTATAATAATCCAGAAGACAGTCCATTCTTTACAGGACAATTATTATCTATTACATCATCAGCCACCACTGGAGGACAAACAACCGTCCATAGACGTATTAGTTCCATACAACAAGTCGGCGGTGGGAAACTCGTTCTTACTTTTGCTACTGTTGTAAGAGTTAATAAAAATGGAGAAAATGTAAATACTATTACAGCAGTTCAAAAAGCACCAGATACTCAAGGTTTTGAAATTAACGGTGTTGAATTAGTTGCTTATAGACGAGAAGACATTTCAGAAGGGCCAGGAGAAATTCAATTCTTAGCATTTAATTCAGATTTTGATAGTTATGCTCCTACTCAAAGTCTTAACCGTCAATATTATTTACCTCCGAATACATTAAATGCTTTTGTTATGTTTCCTTCTCCTATTTATAGTATGGAAGCAATTACTGATTATAGATTTTCTATTAATAATGTTCCTACTACTAACAGAGCCATTGAAGTAAAATCTGGATTACACTATGATAATTTAATGAAAACCTTTATTAATGCTGGTTCTCAAGTTCGTGATTTTGGTGAAACATATGATGATTTTAGAGGTAATTCTAATGAGAATGCTACTAAACAAGGTGCATTTATTCTCGCTACTCCTGTTCCTATTTCTGGTAATATGAGTCAGTTTGGTCTAGAAATAAATAGTTCAGGAAATTTATCAGGTAATCAATGTATTTATTCACAACAAGTTAAAAAAGTTTAATTATTTAAAAAATAACTTAAATAATAACTAGATTATAATAATTATAAAAAGAGAAGAAAAGAGAAGAAAAGATAATGCCTAATTACGAAAATACTAAAATTTATAAAATTATTAATAATGAAAATGATAAAATATATATAGGTCATACAACACAAACTTTATCAAGAAGAATGGGTAAACATAAATCATCAAATAAATATAAATGTTCTTCACATCATTTAGGTGTAGATATTAAAGATTGTTTTATTATTTTAGTTGAAAATCATCCTTGTAATAATATTGATGAAGCAAAAAGACAAGAAAGATTTTATATTGAAAAATATCGTAAAGAAGGTATTGAAGTAGTAAATAAAACATTACCTGGTAGAACAACTAAACAATATAATCAATTACCTAAAAGAAAAGAAAACAATAAATTATATCATAGAATTAATAGAATTGAATTAAATAAAAAAAAAAAAGAAGAATATAAAAAAGACCCTGAAAAATTTAAAAAAAGAAATAGACAACAATATCTAAAAACTAAAGAAAAAAGATTAGAAAAAGCAAAAGAGAAAGTAATATGTGAATGTGGTTTAATCTTAAGAAAAACAGATTTAATTAGACATAAAAAATCTAAACAACATCAAGCACATGAATTTTTAAAAGAGATTGAAGTTTAATTATTTTATTACAAATTAAATAATTAGTTTTATTTTTTATTTTTTTTATATTTTATTATTTTATAAATAATTAAATCTAGTTATATTTAAAAATGGCTGAACCTATTAGATATCATTCAGTAGTTCCTGAGAATTCTCAATCAGAATATGAAGAAATGGATAATATAGATTGGGTTTTAGTAGCAGATGGTAGAAAACTATTAAAAAACTCTATAAGAATTGAAGCAGATATTGCTGTAGAAAGTAATACTGGTAATCCAACTGGACCGAATGCCGATGTTCGTATTTCTCATATGGCAGGGGCTCATTGTTTCTTTGATAGTTGGTCGTGTGAAAGTGAAAGTGCTGGAGTGCTTCAAAATCTCCAATCATATCCAAGGTATGTTAATATGGTCGCTAGTGCTACTTTAGATGCTGATGATTTGTGTGACGTTCATTATTTAAATGAAATGAGAAATCCGTGCGGTGGAGGAAGTGGTGCTATGATTGAAGGTAGTGTTTCCTATAATGATAATACTAGTAATGCAGTTCAAACAGATTTAAGTTCTTTTTCAATTAAGCCACAAATTTGTTTTAATAGAATGTCTGGAGATTATTCATTCAGTAAAAAAGGATTTATTCGCGTTAGTTGTAATTTAGCAAGAAATAATCACGCTTTATACGGTAGAAATGCCACTGCCACAGTTAATTATAAACTCAAAAATGTTGTATTAAAATTCGTTTCAGTTCCAGATGATGGTAAAGATGAAAAACTTATTATGAGATCTTATGTTAGTATTAAATCAACTATTGAATCACAGACCTCACATATTCAAGCACGTGTTCCAAGTAAAGCAGTTAATGCTGTTAGTATTTCATTTTTAAAACACGGCCACGAAAGTGGTAATAACTTAGTAGATAGTAATGGTTTAGAAATGTTAGAACAATTAGATGAAGTTACTTATTTATTTAATAATTCTTCTTCAAATTTTGTTACTTATGCTCTAGATGATAGGGGTGATATGGTTAAAAAAGGTTTAGAAGCCTTTGCTGATACAGAACATAACCAAGCTACAGGTAATAAACTCGCTGGTAATAAAGGATTTTTAATCGGTCTCAATTTTGAAGAAACTGTTGATTTAAGTAATCAGCGATATTCAGTTCAGTTTAAAGTATCAGATGCTACAATTTCACAACAACCTCGTATATGTTATTTATATTTCCACGAATTACTTAGTTTATAATTTTTTTATAATTTTTTCAAAAATATTATTAATAATTATTTAAAAAAATGTATCTAGTTAAAAAAAAATAAAATTAGTTAATTAAAAAAAAATAAAATAGTAATATATAATAAAAATACTAAATACTAAATAAATTATGTCCTTATATTCAGGTTCTTTAAAAACTCATATTGTTGATAATATTTCTTTTAGTCAATCACGAACAGTTTTCACTTTTGATAAAGATACTATGTTTTACAGTAATCTTAGATTAGTTGATTTAGGTGTAAAAGGAACAGCTACTCGTTATAATCCTCTCGCTGGTTGTTTCGGTGCTATTCGTCATATTCGTCTTATGGATGGTGCAAAAGAAATCGATTCTATGAGATTTGCTAATAGATATTTAGCATGGAATAATTTACTCGCATCAAACGCTCATAACAGAGATTTTGAGGGTCGTATGACTAAAAATGAAATAGGATACAGTATTAATGAAGAACAACAACTCGTTCCTGGTGCGTGTCCTAATGCGGCTGCTAAAACAGAAAATCAAACTATTGATGCGGCTGGATTAACACCTTCACTCGGTTCTTTAGACGTTAGAAAATGTTTAAAACTACTTAATAAATTAACTGTTTTAGATACTGTTATGTTTGAAAATTTAAGATTAGAAATAGAATGGGAAACCGATGCTAGAAATACTATTGTTTCTCAAGCTGCTGGTGATAGTGCTAAATTACAATGTGCTCTTATTTGTGATGAAATAACTGATCCTAAATTACAAGAAGCAAACAGACGCCAAATGGGTGCTGTTGTTTGGGAAGCAATAGAACACGACCAATTTCAAGTTCCAGATAATAAAACTGTGGCGGCTGCCTTAGCAGACGCTAGTGTAGCAACTCAGTCCGTTAATAATAAAGTTAATGGTTTTGATGGTAAATTAGTTAATAGATGTGTTATGATGAAATGTTATACAGATAAAACTAAAAATATTGATACTAATGATGTTGTAGCATTCGGTGATTTAGGTAGTAGAGCACAATTAAGAGAAAAAATCAATGTATCTAAAAATGGAGGACGTCTTTTTACTGGAGACGGTTTATCAAAAGCAGGAACAGCTGCTTTATTAGCAGATACATGGGGTGCTATTAATATTGCTCCTTTTCAAGATAAAACATCAGTAGGAAAAGATAATAAAAATGATGCTTCAACACATAAAGAAGGATGTGAACCACCACAAGGAACAGACCAAGCACTCACAGTAGGAACTCTTTCATATGCTGGCTGGACTATTGCAGACAGAATTAATGATTTACAAATTTCATATGAAAGATCTAATGTTAAAGATAGTATAACAGTTCAAAAATATAATGAAGCTTTAGACGTTCATATTTACGCAGAAGTTTCTAAATCATTTATTCCTCTTAAAGGAGGCCAATATGTTGTAAAATATAACTAGACACTTTTTTAAACTTTTTTATAGTTTTTTTTGTAAATTAATTATATAGATAAATATTAAATATGAGTAAAGTATTACAAGAAGAAATACTTTTAGAATTAAGAGAATTAAATAAAAACACACTAAGGAAAAATGACCTCTTTGGTAATCCTATACCAGGTGATTATAAATGCCCCTTAGAGACAAATATTACCATCTCTGAAGGGGATGAGGTATCATTAAAATCCTGTTTTATAGATTCAGTTGATAGTAATTCAGGGAAAATCGTTATAACTGAAGATGATGCAGATATTACAATACAATCTGGATTATATTTAAAAGATTGGGGTTTTTCTGATAGTAGATTAACGTATACTGATGAAAGAACTCATTACGACACAACAACTGCCCCTTCTGGAAAAGAATATTATTTAACTAAAAACTATACTAATGATGCTTCTAGAAGTGAAATTTTTAGTGTGAGATTTTTCGTAGATGATGGGACTGTATTTCGTAAAACTGGAGGTGATGCTGTTTTTTATTTGCAATTTCAGAATTTTGATGATACATGGACTCACTTTCACTTTACTATTCCTAAAGATAAAATTAAAATTAAACCTATTCCAAATACAAGTAATCCAGGTAGTTGTTTCGATTTAACTGTAAATTCACGCACAGGAGACGACCAAACTGGGAAATTTTTACCTGTAACAGTAAAAACTGGAACTTTAACAGTAGATCCTAAAAATTCTGATAAAATGGCTAAAGTAGGTGTTTATACTGCCGAAGCAAGTTCTATGGTTCCTGCTGTAACTATTGTCAATCAATCAGTTATTCCTGATACTGGTTCAACACTAGCACCTCAACTATTTACATCATATTTTAAAATAAAACCTGGTTCTTATACTCCTTCCGCATTAGCAGATGCTTTATCAAAAGAATTTAGTAAAGTTAAACCAGACAGCCAACAATTTATTGAAAATGCTTATGTTGATAGTAATTTCTTATTTACATCTGCCGAAATAAAATCACGGGCAGATTTAGGTAATGGGACACATATGCTTTTTGTAGATAAAGATTTAACAGATATAACTGCTTTTGATAGTGGTAATAATTACTGGGTTGGTTCTAGTCAATTCGGTGTAGTTTATAACGAAGATAGTAATAAATTTCAAATAGATAGAATACATGATAGTCTTTATAGTAATAACGGATTAGCAGTCATAAAAACAGTAGAAGGTTCTGGAGGTAAAAAATTTATTGCAAATAAAACAGGAGGAATATATTTTACTTCTTTACTACCTACAACTTTATGGGCGGATAAATTAGGTTTTGATTTAAATACTCTTTTAGTTAAACCTACTGTAAAAGAAACAAAAACAATAGGTGCTTTAACAAATTTGAATTTATATCCTTTAATATTACAAGATGGTATTACTACAACAGGAGACGATACTGATTTAGATGCTTTAATATTAAAAAAAGTAGATGAAGCTGGTGATGAATTTTTCGACCAACCTCTAGTTTCTGGTTTTGCTAATATTGAAAGTGCTGGTAGTGGTTCAAATGCTATTATAGCAGCTCAAGCAGTTAATACTACTGAAAATGATAATAATACCCCTTATTATCAAATAGAATTAGGTTTAGGTATTAAACAAACGAAAATAGGAGCAAACAGTCAAAATAATAAAATATCTGCAATTATTTCTAAATTTTATGATAGTGGTTCATATTCGTCTAGTATGGATAATAGTGGTTCTCATATATACCAGCATAAAGGGGCCGATATTCAGATCAGTGATATTTCAGTAAGAGTTCTTAATCCAGAAGGAAATTTAACTACTGGAATAGGTGAAGATAATGCTGTATTTTTATCTATAGTTAAACCTAAATAATTTTTATATATTTTATAATTTTTTTATCTAGTAGTATTTTAAATATGGTTAAACTTATTAAAATAGAAAAAAGTGAAAAGAAAAATAAGAAATGGAAAGCAATATTTAAATTAGATAATGGAAAAGAAAAAACTACTCATTTTGGATATAATAATCCTAATGATTTAAATAATGATTATACTTTACACGCAAATAAAGAAAGGCGAGAAAGATATAGAAAAAGACATTTAAAAGATTTAAAAACTAATGACCCTACTAGAGCAGGATATTTATCATATTATTTATTATGGGGTGATTCAACATCATTAAAGAAAAATATCGCTAGTTATAAAAAACAATTTGATTTATAATAAAGGATTAATATTATCAGGATGACTTTTTAATTTACTTTTTGCTAATTGTAAATTTTGATTTGCTAGAGTATTATGTTTTTTAGAGTGTCTATGAACACCAAATCTAATATGACTATA
>Ga0181402_1000564_pt1 | contig 13858 bp, 19 predicted proteins | sample 25SPOviralmetaG_FD_130131 | JGI IMG/M metagenome (GOLD analysis project Ga0181402, IMG submission 130131) | Marine viral communities from the oligotrophic San Pedro Time Series (SPOT) site, San Pedro Channel, CA, USA - 25 SPOT_SRF_2011-08-17 | ecosystem: Environmental > Aquatic > Marine > Strait...
ATACTATATCGAAGAAAGTAGTCGAATGCTTGAGGGAAAAAAAATCACTATCAAGAATTGTTTGGTTGGTTGGAAAGAAAAAACAGAATGTATGATACAGACTTCAGAAGAATAGAGTTAGACCTTGATTTTTTGAATTACCCCCATTACCCCGTTTCTTGCCCTTGTTTTGACAAACTCCTATAGAAACTTCTTTTTCACATGGGACTTTCTATTTTAGGGGGCAAAAAGCGGTGTTTCGGTGTTTTCCTTTTATCGCCGATTTTCTCTATTATTATTATATTTATGTCTGTTCTTCTTTTATTTAAAAAAAAATAAAATAAAATTAATAATATTTAATAATATCAATTTTATTAGGTAAATGTAGTATATATATAAATAATGCCACCTTTTTCTTTTATTGTGTAGGAGGAGAATATATATATATGCCACCTTTTGCCACCTTTTTTAAAACTCTCTATAGAAAATTGAAAAATAGTATATATATTTTTTATTTTGGGTGGCGAGGTGGCAAAGTGGCATTTCCAATAATTGCTAATATAGAATTTACTGTAATTTCACATATTTAGGCAAAAGAAACCGTAAATTTAGGTGGCTCTTTGGATTGTCCCTGCTCCATTTTCTTTTTTCTCGCTCTTGCTCTCCTATTATATTCTCGGCATCGCTCATTATGGTATGCTCTTGCTGCGGGGTCTTTCATTTTATTATTCCAATAATCCCTGCATAATTTATTATATCCTTCTTTGTTTTTTGATCTATAACGATATATACTTTCTCTCACAGCATTATTATAGAACTTGGGTTCAGGTATTTCAATTAATACTTTACCTGTTTCATCTATAATTTCATTAGCAACATATGTATCCAGTTCGTCTTGATTTAATCCAGCAATACCTTCTTGACTTTTATAGGATTTAATAAATTCGTCAATCAGAAAATCCATTATATATATATCTAAATATAATTATCTCCAATATATAATATATGTCAGATAGTGAAGCAGAAAGTCTCGAACCAGTTGAAGTAGAAACACCCCCGTCTCAAAAAAAACGACAGCCGATGAGTGAAGATAGGCGAAAAAAAATGCTTGAAAACTTAGCAAAAGGTCGTAAGTCAAGAAGTGAAAATTTGAACAAAAAAAGGTTAGAAAAAGAAGCAGAGCTAAAAGCAAATGAAAATGATTTTAAATGTGAATTTTGTAGCACTGTTTTTAAGTATAAATCGTCTTGCACCAAACACAAAAAAATCTGCTCGGCCAATCCTGCGAATGAGGGCAAAGAAGAACCACAAATATTTCCTGTGAAGGCAGAAATTGAAAAAAAATTAGATCCGCCACCCGAACCACCGAAGGAAGAAAAAAAACATAATAAAAAAAAGAAAAAAGTGGTGTATGTTGATTCAGATAGTTCGTCTGATGAGGAAGTAATTTATAAAAAACGGTCCAAGAAAAAAGTAGTGTATGTAAATAACCCCACACCAACACCAGCACCACCACCTCCACCACCAGTTCCAACCCGACCCCAACTAACACAAGAACAAAAACAAATGATATTAAAAAAAAGACAGGAAGAAGCAAGGTATGCTCAAATGGGACGAGAAACAGAGGCAAACGCTAATAGAATAAAAATGATGTCGGCCAACATGTTACGGAAGAATCGGTTTTAACGATATATAATATAACTATTAATAATAATCTTTGATAGTTATATTTGATTTTTTTATCTTTTTTTTTTCAGTTTTATCATAATAACCTTGATATTTCTGTTTATGAAGATAATTAACTAATAAATAATATGCTTCATCAAATCTTTCTTGCGTTGCTTTACCTCGTTTATAACGCCGTGCTACATTTTCCATAGACGCAAGATGTCTGTTTGCAACAGTTCTTGTTCCTTTATAATCATCTTTAATTTTATTAACCCTCTTTGTGCAATCATTAATAATAACTCTCATTTCGGGTGTGTATGCTCCTGATTTATCCATATTTTAACATATATTTATAGTGTTAAAATGCTCTTCAATTTAGTGATTAATTAAAATTTATTCATTACCATCATTGGGGCAATAACTTTGTTTGTTTGCATGATTAATGGGACTTTTCTTTTAAATAAAGCATCACGCTTTTTCAAACTTGCAATTCCAGCAGGTTGCCCACGAGCATTTCCAAACGGCGGTTGGAAACCAATACTATCGGCAATCGGTTCGGGACGAAGCATTCTGTTGTCATTGGGTTGCGGAATGCACGGCATCATCATATCATAAGGGTTTTGCGAGTTGGCGTTGCGTAAAGGAAGTAAAGAACTCTCTTCATATTTTAATCCACCATCAACAGCATTCGCCGAAGGGAAACCATCAAAAGCATTCAAAGTTTGCTGGAAAATAGGTAGTTTAACATCAATACGGCGAGGGGCATTTAAAGCGGCATTCTGTGGTTTGAAATTTTTAATTGCGTTGGCAGAATACATTATATATAAATATAACATAATATTTTAATCTAATACTCAATATCTCTAAACAAGCGGATCTGAACCAACCCCAGCAGCAGCACGACCACTACCTGAACGAAACCTACGAGGATCAACTTTCATCATGCGGGGTTTTTCTATTCCCATTTCTGCTCTCAATTCAGGGTCTGCCTCTATCATAACACCCATCTCCTCGTCAATCTCCTCTAAATAACTCGCTCGGGTTTGTGAAGCAGTCCCAGCAGCAGCACGACCACTGCCTGAACGAAACCTACGAGGATTCACTTTCAATTCACGATCACCCGAAACAGTCCCAGCAGCAGCACGAGGTTCAACTTCAAATATTTTTCTTAATTCAGGGTCTGATTCTATAAATTCCCTCTCCTCCTCGCTAAAAAAACTTATGCTGCTTTGTGATGCTGTATTACGCACATCTTCTACAACAAGTTCTTCTGCTTTGGTTTCTTCTTGTTCTCTCACATCTTCATATAAAAAATCCATTTCACCTTGTTCCATAAGTATTTGTTCTAATTCTTCCATGGGGGACATATTATTTATCATATTCTCTAAATATGTTTCTACAACCGCTGGTTCTAATTTAGAGATATTTGAAATTGATTTCACTAAACTACCAACCGAAGCAGGAGCATAGATTGGCATATCGGCTGGTCTTATTCCCGATCTACCACGCTTTGAGATATAGTTTGGTGTTTTATCGCCATTCGGTTTTAATCCTTTTAATGCTTTCAATGGAACAGGATAGGCGGACATGCAATTTTTTCTAATATAGTCATCTGTTAATATCAACGGCATAATATTATATATATGTTATATATAAAAATATGAATAACATTTATAGTTCAAAAGCATTAAAACCAAGAACTTGTAAAATTGGATATGTAGAAATAAACGGGGTTTGCGTCCCCATTAGCAGATCAAATTTATCCGCAAGATCAACAGGAATATCTCCGCCACTACCTCCGCCGCCGCCCACACCACCAACACCACCAACACCACCAACACCACCAACACCTCCCACGCCTCCACCATCACCTGATCCACCACCATTTCAACCGAGAAGTTCTGATTTAGGTTTGCAAATAGGGGAGGGCATGGCAATCGCAGGTAGTGTAGGGGCAGCAGGATATACTGCCTACAGAAACCGTGGGGCAATACAAAGAAATGTTCGTCGAATGACCCAACCTAAAGTAAAGACAGATGAGGAGATGGGATTATTAGATGGAGACATAGAAATGTCAGAGGCAAGAACCATGGAATTGCAAACACGAACTCGTGGCAGATCAAGTTTGGTAAGACAACGATTTCCACAAAATATACCTGACGAAGAATCAGGATTAATAGAAGATTTTGAGATGCAAGAAACCGACTTGGCGAGTGAAATAAGAGCGGAAGCACAACGAAGTGCGGAAGCAGAATTTGAAGAAATAGATTTAGAAGTGGGCGGTGGTGTAGAGGAATTTAAATCAGGAGAAATCACGGAAGACATGGGGGTTGAAAGTGGCGATTTTGATATATCAGAACCTCAATATTTTGAAGAAGTAGAACCTATCGAATTAACACCAATCCCTGAAGAACAAGGTATCTCTCCATTAATAGATGATATAATCTCAACACAAACTGAAGAAATAGCAGATGTTGCTGTTTCTGATGCCTTCCTTGATACGATTGCAGCGGGAGCAGGTGAAGAATTAGTAATAGGTGCTGATATTGCTACTACGGCAGCATTGACAGCAACCGAAACGGCATTAATGGTGGCACCCGAACTTGCTGCTGCTTTGGTGATTGGTGGAGCATTATATGGCGTGGAAAAAGGTGTTGAATCAATATTTGACGTTGGGTCGGCACAAGATAAAAAATATCACGATAAAAGAAATAACGAAGAGGGAACGCATATAATGGATGATCGGGAGATCAATTATAAATTAAAAGAACTTGACAAAGCAAAAAAATATTATACTGATCAGGTAGAACATCATAATTTTGGAGATAATGAAGCAAGTAAATTGCAGCACGAGAAAGATAAGGCAATGTTGGCATCAATCAATAATAGTATAAAAGCAATTCACAATCAACAAAAAACTGGTTCGCCAGTTTATTCCGTGGTTTCGCAATCAGGATTTAATAGAGATGATTTATCCAATGATAAAAAGAAAGAATATGATAGATTGGTAAAACGAGTCGCTGACGAACAAGAACAGGTAAATTATCACGGGGCAGATAAAACAAAATTAAATAACAGAAAAAGAAAACTGGATACTTTTGTAGCAGAGAATAGCAATTCTTCAGTTCCTATCGCATATGTAAATAAAGCAACTGATGATGAACTTGAAAAAATCACTCAAGATTATATCCAAAATGGCGGTGATATATTCACAGACATTGACCCTATTATGATTGATGCATTAGGTATTGGTGAAGCAATTGGGACAGATGATGTGCAGAACCAAAGAATACAAGTTGAGGCGGCAAAAAAAAACGAACAGACCACTGATGATGTTGCAGCCTCGCAAGGATTAAAAACTGGCGGAGGATCTACATTTTAAGATATATAATATAAAATTGAAATAGGATTATATTATAATATTATTATCAAGATGGAGTTTATAATTAATGATACACTGTTAGTATTATGTGAAAATAATGATTTGTATTACTGGTTTGATAAAAACGGAGGATATAAATTAAAAAATCCATATTGGAAATTAAAAACAACTTGGATATGTAGTGGTTATGTAAAATGTAAAATAAATAATAAAGACTATCTATTTCATAGAGTGGTTTATTATGCCTACAATCAAGATTGGAATATTGAGGATAGTAGTTCTAATAATAGTATAGATCATAAAGATAGGATTAAAACTAATAATCATATTTCCAATTTAAGACGATGTGATAGTAGTGTGAATAATTTAAACAAAGATAGAGTTGATAATGCGAAAGGTTATAAGATTACACCATATGGAAAATTTGAAGTGTATTTTAGAGGTAAATATCAAGTAACATGTGATACAGAAGAAGATGCCCACGAAAAGTATTTGAATGTTAAAAACGAATATTTAAAAGAAAATAATATAGTTATATAATATATAATGGAAACTACTGATTTAGCAAAAAATGAGGAGGAAAATAGAGAATTAACTACTTTCCAAAAAGGAAATATGACAGCAGAAGGATTATTTTGTGAAGATGGCAGTTTCATCCCACGAGCAAAAAAGGAACCGAGACCTAATCTCACAGAGGAAGATGAAATTATAATCTCACGCTGGACTAACGATTACGCCAAAGATTACCCAAACGTAGATATCGGCCTTGTTCATATGTTTTGCACGTGGGCATTTCGTCATCCAGTAGAGTGCGAACAATATGTGAAAGATCAAAAAAACAAACTATTAAATATGACCGCTGAACAAAGAGTAGAATTTTCTAAAAGAAATCCCTTTGAGGATTTAGAAAAAGAATTTGAGAGAATGAAATAAAATAAAAATAAATGATATATATATATAATGGCAGGTGTTTTATCATCAACGAAATCAATTTTTTCCTCAACCCAGCAATCAGGTACGACAGGGTCAGCACTTTCAACTTTCACACGATTTAAAATATGCTTCACATCCACGCCTTTGGTATGTGGAAACAATCAGGTTAATAAAATATCATTAATTCAATTTAATGCTATGAGAAACTGGTATAATGTAAATGAATTTAACGGAAAATTTATTGTAAGGTATGTAAAAGGAGGCGTTCAACTTTCGGCGACCAGTCATTTAGAATATAAAGATTATGGTAATATTGGAGATGTTGCCACAGAATTCGCATCCAAATTAAAAGTTTTATTGGATACAGCCCAAGGTGGTACTGGTTTTGGTGCAGTTGCCAACCAAGTCCCGCCCGCTGCATTCCAAACTGGGCAGACTGGTAAAAGATCATTCAGTTGTGATCTTACAAGTGCTGCGACGCTCACGCTTTCGGATATTCGTGTCCAGTTCCCGCAGTTCCGTGATAGTGCTGATGCGACTGATTTTAATGATAGTTATGTTCTTTTAGGAGGTAAAAGAATAAGTGATTCCACCGACACCACCACTTCCAGTATTAAAGTAACTATTGCGGGAAACAAAGTTTCCTTCCAAGCACCGTTCCCTATGGTTTTACAAACGCAACCCTACATGTATTTATCGCTCAATGTTTCGAATGACAATCTACAGACTGCCAATTTAGGAAATATTAATGCTGCAATTGACGAACATGTGACGAGCAGTAATTTCCTTGGTAAAATACCAATACAGAATGAATATTGTGCGATACAATTAGACGAATCAACACCGTATTTTATGACGACTTCGCAGAGAACTGTAACAGAACTATTATTCCAGTGTCTTGATGGACATGGTCGTGCCTTCCCTTTTATTGATGATGTAGGCGATGGCGATAATATTGAAACTCAAGGCAATTTATTTAGTGATATGATTATTCGCCACGAAGTTCTTGATATTGGCAGTGATGGTAATGTTTTAGAGGCTCCGTTCAAAACATATAACTACCAAGTCAATCAGCTCGGCAACCCCCAACTTGTCGGCGGCGGTGGATTTTAGGAATAAATTAAAATTATTATAATATTTTTATCTCATAAGATATTATAAATGTCGTATCCTTCGTATCTTGAATACTTTTCGTCAAGCATTGAAAATGTTTCCACCGCCTCATTCAAAATTGCCCCCACCAGCAACAACGCAGTTTCATCCCACCAGCAGGTCCAGTTTTTATTACCTCAGAACACCCTTCTTGATTTCCGCAAACTCCGTATGCAGTTTCAGGTAACCAGTGCTGGAAATTTCACACGCCTCCCCGCCCATGCTTCTGCTTTCTTCAACCGCATCAGCGTTGAGGTTGGCGGACAGACCATTTCATCGTTTGAGGGTGCGAATATTCTTGATGAAATCCTCCGTAATAACTTACAGATTGAGATTGACCCTGTCAATGAACACAGTACCATTCAGCGTAAAAATGACCCCTTCTCTGCGACCGCTATTGCTGCCGCCGAGACCTATCCGACTGATGACAACAAAGCTTTCTTCAGCATTGACCTCGGGACACTTGCTCGTTCCATTCAGCCTTCCATTGTTGCTCTTATGCTCTTACCTCAGGTGACCATAACTCTGCATTTAGCGGAGAACGCTGTTTGTGCTTCGCCTACCAATATTGATACTTTAGCGAATTTCATTGCTGCTGGGACACAGGGAACTTATCAGGTTGAGAACGCCAACCTCATCGCTGAATGCTATGACATACAGGATGGTTCGCTTATGGCAATGTATCAGCAGACCATGGCTGATCAGGGTTATTTAGAATTAACTTATGAGAATTGGACTTCGTTTAGCGATGTCTTCAATCAGGTAACTCGTTTTAGCTCTTCTGCCCAGTCGCTTAACAAAGTCGTCGCTACTTTCCGTCGTGGTTCGGCTGTTGTTCCTCTTGCTGCTGCTTACAACGCTGCTAATGGTGCGGTAGCGGTTCGTGGCTACAACAATGCTCTTACTGCTTCGGCGGCGAATGTTGGCTTCCAAGCTGATGCTCTCGGGCAACCTGAAACACAGGGTGCTGTATATCAGTCGGCGTTCTTTACACAGACTGCTCCTATCGTTGCTGCATCGCTTACTGGTGGTGTCCCGAAAGTTTCCACTCTTGAGCCTACCCTCAATTTATCAGTCAATTCGGTTATGATGCCTGCTTACAACTGTAAATTAAGTGGTTGGTATGATGCCACCAAGAGCGGTTGGGGTGTGTCTCGCACTAAATCTAACTCTCTTGCGGAGTTCATGCTTCACCGCTTCTCCATCTGCCAGCGTTTTGACCTCCCCGATTCAAAAGCCCTACGTGTTATGAGTGGATTAAATTTGAAGAGTAGCAATGCGAACCTTACACTTGAAGTAACTGGCAACTCGTCCGCTGCTACGACTGTTGATAATGTCCTTGTCTATGCGGCCAACAGTGCTATAATGAGAGTAGGAATTGGCAAGCAGATACAAATTTTAAATTAAAATACTTTTTAATTAAGACGATAATAGGTAAGATAAATAGATAAGATATTTATAATATAAAATAATGATATATATTATAAATGGAAAATGCCACTTTGCCACGCCGCCTCCCTTTTTAAAAAAAATATATACTATTTTTCAATTTTCTATAGAGAGTTTTAAAAAAGGTGGCAAAAAGTGGCATAATATATATATATATATATATTCTCCTCCTACACAATAAAAGAAAAAAGGTGGCAATATATATATATTACTTACATTTACCTAATAAAAATTAATAAATATTGATATATATTATAAATATGACATGGAATGATGTTTTAGACTTTTTAATTACTTTCCCATTTTAGAGCCGCACCGACACTCTTTTTCGGCAGACTCAAATATAATAAACTGGTTAAGGTTCTTTCGAAATCGTTTTGTTGGGCAGTCAGGATTAAAAGTAATCGTTAAATTATCGTGCTTTCCTTCCGTCGCAAAGAAATATGCCTCTTCAAACTCTGCTTCATCTATTGCACCCGCAAGTTCATCTTTAATTTTTTTCATCGCATCTTTTTGTTTATTTTTAAACATAATAATATCGGTTGCGTTCTCTCGACAAGATTTTGGAATTCCTTGTCTTGTAGAATAACATTGTGATAATATAATAACAGAACACCCCAACGCTTGACGGTTTCCATACGGTTCTGATAGCGGAGCAATATGCCTGTTCATGATACAAAGTTTGGTAAAACTTTCAGACTGCGATAATGCTGTTGAACCCAACACATCGTCCATAATAAGTAAGGATTGGACTGGTCTTATTTTTCCCGAGATATTTTTATATTTCCATTCAGGTCTTGTGATTTTATTATTTATTGTTCCGTTCTCACCTACATATCCGTAATCCATATATTCCAATAAATTCTCTTGTTCCATTCGTGCAATTGAATTTTTGTTTTTAGTTTCCTTTTTGAAACGTTCATATATTTCTACCTCCACTAAATAATCTTCAAATTCGTCTCTATCTTGTTCAATTTTGGAGAGAACCAAACCAATTGATTCTCTGTTTGGATAAAAAACATTTTCTTCTTCAATATCAAATTGTTGCCAATGTGATTTATTACTGTCAAAAGTAGGAGTGATAAAATAAATAACATCAAATACTTTTTCTTTCTTTGCTTCCAACATAATTTTCGCAGCAGTATATGATTTTCCAGTCCCTCGTGTTCCAATAATTAATTTAATTCCGGGCTCGTTGAAGGAATGTTTTTTAGTGTCATATTGATTTGAAATACTTTCTTTGGGAGTTTTAGAATATTCATTTATTTTTTTAACTTTCATTTTATATATAATATAACATAATATTAAAATGGAAAAATTTGCCGATCTTATAAAATTGCACTATGAATATTTTAAAGATAAAGATAATTATAAAAAGTATTCTAAAAAAGAAATCAAGATTTTAGATAAATATATTGACAACAATAGTATGGTTGTTGAAGATGGAGGGGAAATAATTATTGCGATGCGTGGATTACAACCGCTATCAAGTAGTAAGGATTTAATAATAGGAAGTGAAATATTTTTTGAGGATACCTACCAGCAAAGTGGATTTGATTTTGAGTCAGCAACAAAAAAGAAGAAAGGAATTTCGGTTTTACCAAATTTTTACGGAGAAATATTATTAGAAGAACAAAAAAAAATAGAGGATTTAAAAAAAGAATTCCCAAATAAAAAATTAATACTAACAGGACATTCTCGAGGCGGAAGAAAAGCAATTGATTTAGGTGAAAAAAATAACTTGGAGTATCATGCATTTCAACCCGCAGAAATGAATACGATGGGACAGTCTGTTTTGGGATTAGCAACTAATGTGTTAGTTCCCACAGGAATAGCTGGAAATGTTGCTTTTGAAAATAAATTAGTATCATCCGCAATAGGCTCAAAAGATTTTCAATCAACGGCTGAAAAGTTTTTGGGAAAAGAACCCGAGAAACGAAAAGGATTGACGGAAGGAATTTCAAATATTTATAGGACAAGCAACGACATTGTTAGTCAAGGGTATGCCGCAACAGAGGTTGTGCAACCCAAACATTATGCCTATGGATTTTTTGACCATTATATGTTGGGTGATCATTCTATCGATCATTTTGTATCGCAGGAAATGTTCAACGCAGTAGATCAAAATAAATCAATAGAAGATAATATTATAGAAACTGACACAACTTTCTCTCCGAATGAAATAATTAATTTAGCATCGGGAAGGAGTTATAATACAAATAATAGAGATTTATGTATGAAGTATGGTTCGGTCTATGACGTTCATTGCAATAAAATATTTAGATAATATATATATGCCGATTATATTATCTAAATCATCAAAGAAAGATAAAAAATATATGATAAAACACGAGAATAAAACAACCCACTTTGGCAGTGCGGGAATGCGGGATTACACATTAATAAATAAAAAGTCATCTCAATATTACCTTCCAAATAGAGACGACAGAGAGAAGGTCAGGAAAGCATATAAATCAAGACATTCCAATTATAGTTTGGCAAGTCCCTACACCGCTGGTAGTCTTTCTATGTTTTTATTATGGAACAAACCTACATTATCTGCGTCCATCAAAGATTATGAGAAACGATATAATGTAAAAATAATAAATAGAGTATAGAAAAATATAATTAATCACTAAATTGAAGCTCAAATTCTCACAATATATTTATTATAATATGCCTACTAATAAAAAAAAAACAGTGAAAATGCAATTGGGAAATATGACAAAAAATGCATGGGAAAATATGTTTTGGGGAATAAAAAGAAAATGGGCGAGGGAAACAGAACTCATGAATGGTTGGTTTATTCAACATTTAGATGGTAATACCCTTAATGATAGTATTGATAATTTAAGAAAAATACACCCAAGAGAAGTATTTGCACGATTGGCAAATGATGAGGAATTAGTTGTAGATTGGGTTTGTGGTTTAACAAAAAAAGAAATTGCTTTCGTAAAAATAAATGCTGATAAATTTAGGGACAGTTATTAATTATTTCCCTTTCTCCACAAGGTCAGAATCTTGACCACGCCCCGTATTTATCTTTCCTCCTTTCCTTGCCTTTAGTATATTTAAAACAAGTTTGTATTGACGAGGTTTCCCCCACTGCTCCGCACTGGAAACACCTTTTCTTACTGCTGCCCTGTTAGTATTATACGCACCGACCCCTCGAGCAAAAGCATCGTCTAAAACAGATTTTTTTATCTTAAAATGTTTCGCAATTGCAGAACTACTGCGTGATTTATCTTTGGGATAAATTTTTTCAAATTCTATTGAAAATTTACTTCTTCTACTCATTTATTATATATATATATAATAAATGGCTAAAAAATTAACTGTAGCTCAAAAAGCAAAACTCAAAAAACATTCTGTCCATCACACCAAAAAACATATTACTGCAATGCGGTCTGCAATGAAAAAAGGTAAATCATTCACTAAAGCTCACGCACACGCTAAGCGAAAAGTCGGCAACGGGAAATATTAATTAAAAAATAACTTAAAGAAAAAATGTTTTTTTTTGAAGATTATACACGTTATCGGTGTTATTTGTTTTTTATGTGATTAATGCCGCCGCCGCCACCCTCTTTTAAAATATAACTATCTATATAACAGAACTAATAAATATATATATATATTATTTTTTAGGTGGCAAAGTGGCAAGATATATATATATATATCTATTTATTTTTCTTGTTATATTTTTTGCCTGTAATATCCCACCTTGTGTTTTTGCCAAATTCAGTTTTCTCATATGCAACACAATCTAAAATTTGCTGCTTATGTTTTTTGAAAATATGTTGAGGGAATATGTAAGTAATCCCATCAATAGCGTGTCCAAACGCCATTTCAATTATACTTGTTCCCATAGACCTTGTTTTATTGTTTGGGATATAAGTAACACGATAAAATTTTTCTCCATCACATTTCACTGTCCTGATATGGCAATCTTTTAATACCATCGTGCCATGTTCTTTTTTTATATCACGAAGTTCTTTTATGTGTTCTTCCATTTTACAAACCATAAATTTTTCCGCATCATTATGCCAAAATAAGCAATCTTCATTATCTTTTTTATAATTTTTTTTAAATGCTGACAACGAATTAAATAACTCATTATTAAGTTTTTTTGGCATAAATATTTGTGTTGTTTGATTACTGTTTGGGTTTTTAACATATCCCCAAATATCTTTTGTTTCTTCATCCATAACAACAACAGTATTATTCTGCAACTCTATTCTTGCAAAACGACCCGCTTTCTCATTTTTTAATAGAATATCCACCACTTCGTGTATCACACCAACTGGATAATTAAAATTTTTTTGGGTCATCAAGTCCTTGACATAATTAAACATAAATTGTTTTTTTGACATATTGTTTGACATATTGTTTTTTATTGATATATATATGAGAGCAAAATGCGGTTCAATTTTGTGATTTAATTAAAAAAAAGCATTCCAATCATCACAAAATAAAAAATATTTTTTTATTTAGTTTATCCACTTTTATCGGTGTTATTTATTTTTTTATATTTATTCTTTGTTATGGCGTTTTACCATTCGCTTGTTGGATTTTAAGACTTGTTTTACCTCACCATTATTAACACCCAATATTCTTATAAGTTCCTCCATGTCCTTAACCCTATTTTTAACATCATTGCAGACCATTAAATATGCTCCTTCACCCATGTATTTGGTGGTCTCCAATGTTTTTAAATCATAACCAGTCGCACGCTTATGATTATCGGGATCTTCTATCAAGAGATATGCCGACTCTTTAAATTTATGAAATGCTATAAGCGAATTTTCGTAATCCTCTTTATATACGTAAGACAGGAGAGACAACATATTTTTTTGAAATGTCATTGATGGTTTTGCATTAGAAACAATATCCTTGATTGCCTTTATATGTTTGTCTTTCTCACTTTGCGGCAAATCTTGTGATGGGATATATACTTCCATACGATGTGTCGCTTCTTTTATCGCTTCTCTTTTTGTATTATACAAGTCTAAATGAACTTCGTATTTGTATTTTATTTGGGGTTTTAGCGTCTTTTGAAAATAGATGTGCCTTGACAATGCTTCACGGTAATCCATTTTGTTTTGTATTTTTGTTGATATATATATGAGAGCAAAAAGCAAATCAATTTAGTGATTAATTAAAAAAAAAGCATTCCAATCATCACAAAATAAAAAATTGTTTTTAAAGTTTATCCACTTTATCGGTGTTATTTATTTTTATATTTTAATCTTGGTCTTTTTCATAACACTTCTCACATAGCGTCCAATACTCACCACC
>Ga0181402_1000565_pt1 | contig 13843 bp, 9 predicted proteins | sample 25SPOviralmetaG_FD_130131 | JGI IMG/M metagenome (GOLD analysis project Ga0181402, IMG submission 130131) | Marine viral communities from the oligotrophic San Pedro Time Series (SPOT) site, San Pedro Channel, CA, USA - 25 SPOT_SRF_2011-08-17 | ecosystem: Environmental > Aquatic > Marine > Strait...
CCGCCAGCAGCAAGTGACTGCTCCATAGATGTGTACATAAGGTCAGTATAAAGAGCAGCTAAACCACTATAATCAAAAGCTCTTAAAAACTTATCACGATCTGACATTTCATCCCAAACATAATCTGGAGTCTTTGCCATTACCGCTAAATAACCTAAGCCTATAGCAGCAAACGCACCAGCCAGTCTATTTTTAACCTGTCCAGAAGTGTAAGCAGCTGTTACTTTATTCATTGAAGCAAACATAAACGAATAGAATTGAAATGGTAATGTCATTACGCCGCTTTCAATTCTTACAAAACCTTTTACCACCTCATCTTCTGGTAGTTTTTTGGCCCAAGGAATACGCTTACTTAAACTAGTAGGTATGTAAACAATTCCATCAGCAGGTATTGGTCTGTCAGCAGGAGTAGCCGAAACAATAGTGTTTAAAACACCTCCGTTTACTGCAACTCTAAAAGTGTCAATAGTTTCAAGCGAAATACCGTTAGCTTCCCACTCACCCACATTAGCCAAGTTCCTGCCGCTTAACTCTTGTATTGGCGCTTTAGATATAATTTCTTTAGACATCTTAACTGAAATGCCATACCTGTTTAAATAATCCATTTCTAACTTAGAAGCTCTACCATCAACTACATTACGCATATACTTAATTAAAGTATGCTGCCGAAGAGACCCCTCAAAGGTTTTTAAGAACTCAGTTACAGGGCCAAGAAAGTTAAGAATGTGACCAACTTGTTTAGTATTATTCCAAACTCCATTTGGGTTTACATTATCAACTAAACCCTCTGATATGCGGTGCTGAACAGCGCCCAGATCAATGTCTAAGCCCTCTCCAAATTCATCACGAACTTCTTTCATAGAAAGTCTAATTTCTGGCGTGTTAAACATTTTTAACGCATGGGTAAAAACATCGCCTATATCGTGATCCATAATTATTCTTGCAAAGTCAGGCAACGAAGCAAAACCAGCAGTTCCAAGATAATTTAAAGAAGTAAAGTCTCTAAGAAATTGTGCAGCCTGTATGTCCCAACGAGATGGATCTCTGTAAACACGGCTCATAACTCTGTTTTCTAACACAGTAAAGTTTTTGCGTGCTTCATCTATAAATGCTTTATCATAACCATCTGCAACTAACTGATCGTTAATTTCATTCCATACTCGCTCTGGGCTTTTACCATTAAATAAACGAGAGAAGTGATATTTAGGCGCAGTCTTTGTTGTATAGTTTTTCATAGCCTCTAAAGGATCTTGTTGAATAAAATCCCATAGCTGCCTATTATCTATATCTAGCATTCTGTGAGCTAGCTTAACGCTACCAGTTAATCCAGATACCTCTGCTGGGCTAAGAGGATCAGGGTCATTAACAATTTGATTATATAAATCATCAACAGCTTCCATTGCACGAGCAGGATCTGCTGGCAATGATTTGCGTTCATACAGTTTTGTTTCTGCATTGTAAAAAGGTATAGATCCACGATTTACAAAGTGTTCGTAAATAATACTCTTAAATCTTTCTGGATTTGCTTTTATTCTAACTATATCAAAAATTCTATTAAAGAACGGCTCTTTACCTTTAGGGCCAGAAGGACTTGACTGCACTACGTTTAAAGCAGATTCATAAGTTTTGATCTTATCTTCTGTATCTTTTAATCGCTCTTCGTAATAATCTTTACCTTTGTCCGTAGTAGCTAGTTTATCTTTAACTCTAGCTAGCTCTACTTTAAGAACATTTATTTCAGCTTCTAATCCAGTTCGACCAATTTGATTATTTTGCTCGGTTACACTGCGCCAACGATCATAAAATTCTTGTATGCCCCTTATAGTTTTTGCTTCAGCATCGTTTGCTGGTGATTCGCCAAATAATCGTTTTCTATTCATTTCAACTAGAAACTGTCGATATGTTGGCCCACTTCCAGTCACAGATCTTGCCATGCTGCTGGTGTTAAATTGAAATAAAGTTTTGTTAGATGCGCCTGTAGCTTCAGCATATGCCTCTCGCGCTAGCCTGTTAAACTGCGCCCAATGTCTGCGCTCTGTAGCAGCTGCAATAAGAACACTTTCATTAGAGGGAACACCAGCAATATTACCTCTTGTTACCCTTCCAAAATCACCAGCCATTTTAAGAGCAGCGCTTTTTAACATATTTAACCCATCATAAGTAGCACCTATAGGGTCAAGCTGTTGAATCTTAGAAAGCGGTGAAGGAATAGGATTAAATGTACCTTCTCCTAATCTGTGTGGATCAACTACTCCTGCAACTGTTGCATCATCTACAAGCCTTGCAGACTTTTCATCAACAAACTCTGAAAGCTTAGATGACTCATCATTTAACATATTTTGTAATCTTTGCTGAAAAGCAACATCATCATCTGATTGATTGGGTTTATTGCGAGCTTGATCTAAGCCCTCAGTAAGACCGTATATACGTCTTTCAGTAGCGGTAATTAATTCAGATAATTCGCTATCTTCTTTATTGCCATGAGTTCTTTGTTCTCTTTGGGTGGCAGCAAATTCTTCAACTCTATCTTGCAAGTTTTCCATTGCAGTAATTTGTTGTTGTGTTTCCCTAAACTCTCTATGAGAATTAATAACAAAGTTTCTATGTGCTTTTACGCCAAGATCTACAGTCCCACCAATAACTGCGCTTAAAGCTGTAGAAGTTACAACAGAAGAAACAGCTCTATCAATAGTAAAATTAGCGCCTCCAAAATACCTAGCTGTTTCAATACCAGTTTGAAAAGCAGCACCAGTAAGACCAGCATTTGCAATTTTGCTTAAAAATGTAGGGCTTTTAAAAGCAACAATACCCGGAAGCAAATTAGAAATATCAAATGCAGCAGCACCAACATGAGCAGTCCAAGGTGCATTAGCTGCAATAGCCATTCTATTTGATTCACGTTGTATTTGCTGATCTATAAAATCAAACTCAGCATCGCTTTGAGCATCCATTAATTGATCTTGATATGGAAAATGCCTTGGCTCCAAACGTTTACTTAGGTCAAAACTAGGGTCAGCATTAAAACCAAAGTTTCTAAGATAAATCCCAGATGCAATATCTAATGCTGCTTCTACATTGCTTTGAGCTAAAGCTCTATAACCTGTATATTTTTGAGCAGATGTTTTTTGCAGAGGCGTTAAGTTAAATTCTTCCATATTTACCTCTTAAAAGTCTTTAAAAACTTTTGGAAATCTGAAGCTGATTTGCCAAATGTTGCAAGAGAAACATTAGAGTCTATTGGTAGAATTTGCCCATTTTGATCAGCAGCTGCTAATCTAAACTCAGCTTTACTTGTTGAAGAGTTTACTGTTGGAAACAAAAATAATTCTCTTTTGCCTCCCATAAAAGTTGTATCAAATTCAGCTAATCCCAAAGGGGTTTGATATTGTCCAGTAGCATAAGCTCTTATACCAACACCTCTTGTTAAAATTTTACGAGTATCTTTGCGAGGTTGATTTAATATAATATCATAGGTGGTTTGACCATCAAATGTATCTGTTGTCATGCGTAGATACTGTTGATTAAACGCAACCTCTCCAATTTCATTGATTAATTGCTGCTCTACAAAAGCTACAGCGGCAGCTTTATTTGCACCAAATATAGTAGAGTTTAAGTTAACATGCGTTTTATCGTTAAGAGGATTTGCTAAATCTACAACATAAGGATCTTCAGAAAAGTTATTAGCAAAAAAGTTATCTACAGTTTCTAATGCTGAATCTTTAGGAACCCCAGCAATATACAACCCTCTAAGATAATCTGTCATTACCCCATGCAACTGAGGCGAGGCATCATACTTTGATCCAATAGTTCCAGACAAAATATTGTAAATGCTTTTATAGTCAAAGCCCCCCTTAACTCCATAATTACCAACTAATTCATTATCAAAGCCCTGAGGATCAGCGCGAAGTCTTTTGTAAGAATTTCTAATTTCGTCAAGGTACTCAGGAGGCACACCATATGTAGCAGCCTTTGTAATGCCATCTAAAGCGCCTAAAAGCTCAGTCTTGCCAAACGCATCAGAGGCAGCGGGAGTGGTTACTGTGCGATTTTCAGAATCAGTGTAAAAACCTACATTGCGCCACAGCACTGCCATATCTTGCAAATCAATGTTTTGACCATTATACGGAGCGCCTGTTGCTGCTCGCTCAAAATATGTCTGAAATGAAGTTGGTATTATTTCTCTAGATCTAGAAAATATAAACTTAAGAAGTTGACCGCCAGCATATTCAGGCGTTCCAGCCTTAGCAGATAAATACTTATTAGAGCTAGTATAAAGATCAGAAGGAATGTCAGGTAAGTTAAATTTAGTTAAAGCATATTGCTCAAACTCATTTCTTACCTTTACAGTATTTGAGTCTTTAATAGGAAAGCCGCCCTCAAAGCTTTGTATTTGAAGATTGTTTTCTGCTTCAAGTTCTAGCTTCTTAACAAACTCAACCTTATCAAGTATAGAAGACTGAGCATAACTAGATAATTCTTTCCATTGATCTGACGTTGCTCCATAGTTTAAAGCAGCATTTTTCAAAACACTAAATGTTGCAGTATCAAAAAAACTATTTTTTACTTGAGGTACAGTTGGGTCATTAAGGATAGATGAAACTTCTGAAAAAGCATTTTCATTGTCAATGGCTTGTACAATTAAGCTTACTTGCCTACGAGAAACTTCCTTAGAAAGCTCTGATCTTAATCCATCCCTAACTTCTTTACTTGTGTTTTTACTTGAGGCAATTTTATTAATTGCGCTAGATCTTGCGTCTTCTAATTCAGATACAGTAGACGCATCAAAAATATTAAATCTATCAAGTACTAAAGATTCTCTTAATCCAGCATCAGCTTGCTCAACAAGATTTTGCACACTTGCATCTCTAGCAGTATTCAATCCCTTAACGCGCTCAAGGTAGCTTGTAACTAAAGACCGTCTGTCTCCTGCGTCTGGAATTTTCTTGAACAAAGTTTTTAATAAATCTACAGCTTTTGCCTCTTTTAAAAGAGGAACTTTAGAGGCTAAAGTATTTGGTTGAGAAGCTAAAAGATTTATTTCAGATATTAATAATTCATCATCTTGAGCTACATTTGTTAAAAAATCAGAAATTGATGCAGTAGCATTTGCGACTTCAATAAATTTAAGGTCATCAGGATTTGTAATTCCAGCTTTGCCTAATTCACCTCTTATATCTTCCTCAACATCTATTCTAGATTCACCTGTTGCGTTAACTATTCTTGCAAACATATCTTTTTGATTGTTTTGAAGGAATGTTCTTTTTATTTTTTCTTGATTGTTAGCAACAAATGTAGCTCGTTCCTTTAGGCCATTAGCTATTCCTTGAAGTTGGCTTGTACTTGCTACTGCAAACAAATCGTTAAGTATTTTAATTTCTTGCTGAGAGGCATTCATGCCAAGTGTTTTTAAGGAGGTAATACTTCCAGACTGAAGCGCTACTTTTAATTGGCTTAATTTGTTTTCATCTTTTTTTATACCTTCGGGCAAATTTTTAAGAACAATGGCTGTTAATACCTGATCTTCTGCTTTTTCAAGTAAGCCTTGTAGTTTATTTACTGTTTCAGTTTTTAAAAATCCTTCGCCTTGAAGATTAGTAATGTTGAATAAACGGTCTCTTAATTCTTCTATTCGCTGATAGCCAACATTAGGTTGAACAGTGGCTATAGAAAAAAAATCATTATCATCTAAGCTACCTGAGAGCCTTAAATTACTATTATCTTGAGCAATTTGAAGATTATCAAGTCTTTCTTGCGTTTCAGTATTAATCTTTAAAGTTTCTGCCGCATTATAAATATCTAAGCTTTTTCTAGAAATGTCTGCCTTAGCACCAAAATCCATAATATCGCTAGGATCATCAGGCAAATATTTTAGTATTTCGTTTTTAATTTTCCGAAGCTTTGGAGTAAGCGGAACTGAATTTGTTGTGTGTCTAATAAATGACTGAACTAAATTAAATCTTTCATTCGGCGTTAAAGGAGTCATTTTGTTATTTACATAACCCAAAGCAAAGTTAGTGCTTCTTTGAACTAATGTTCTAGACTGCTCGGTATCGTCCCCCGCAACAGATGCTAAATCTGTAAACTCACTTTTAATAAATTTTTGAGCAGATAAGAAAGCTTCAGGGCTACCGCTTAATCCAGCGTCAAATGCTCTATCTAGCTCTTGTTGTTGTCTACGAAGTAAATCAGCTTTAGCTTGAGCTTTTTGCCTTCTAATATTTGCTTGCTCTAAAGCCGCTGCAGATCTTGTTGTCCAGACAGCGCCAGTGTCTCTTATAAACTGACCATATTCATCCTCAGCTTGCTCTGACATCTGCTCAAGATATTCAAACATACCCTTTGAAAATAACTGAACTGAGTTAGGTTTGCCATCTACCGTTTCAGCTATAATAGATGCCTTAGCGTGTATCTCTTCTTCTATCGATTGCTCAAAACGAGAATTAACAACACGTTGAAACGCTGCTGCCTTAGCTCGCCCCATGCCTTCCATTTCATTAAGAGCAACAGGTTTTTTTGTTTTAGGATCAATGCCTTTAATGTCAGAAAGAGCTATAGATTTACCAAGCTGCTCGCCAGTTTGCTTTGCTTCAGTTAAAGCTTGATCAAAAAACATTTGAGAAAAAGTATCTGCAGAACGAGCAATAGCTTCGCCGGTAATCCTGCCACCTTCACTTGCTCTAGCTATTCCGATAGGGCCAATTGAATACTGTTTTTTTTCTCTAATAACAGCCATTTTAAACTAAAACCTTTTATTATTTACTGTTTGCGTAATCGTTTATTCCAGCGGTTATTGTTGTTAAAGCTCCAATAGTTGCTGCTTGCCTTTTGGCCCTACCTTCAACTCGCGTTGCTGTTGCTTCCTGTGTAAGTTTTGCCATTTTAGCTTGGCCCATATAAGTAATTCTATTGGTGTCTTCCTTAACGGTTCTTTTTTGCTTTTCAAGAAAAGCTCTAACAGATGGGTCTGATGAAATATCTCTTCCCATAGCTGAAAACATACTATTATTAGTTGCAGTATTTGATATATACTCTTCTCGCCTATCTCTTGCGTTTTGCAAAGTTTGAATCTTAACCCTAACTTTATCAGTTTCAGTATTAAACGCATTTAACTCATCAGACTCTTGAGCCGCTTTACCAGCAGCCATCCGCCCCATTGCGCTTATACCGCTTGATATAAGACCAAATACTCCAGCCATTAGACTATTAACTCCGCTACTATGCCATTTACCTGCATTGGTAATGGACTGTCTTGCTCAATAGTTACTTGAGGATTTCTATTGTAACCAAGCAATCTAACTTCTTTCTTGCCAGTAAAGCTTGAGCTTATAGCTGGCCTACTGTTTACCTTCATAGATTCAGTATTCTTAACATCAATAACAACATTAGTAATTCCCCTGACTTCGCCTGTGGCTGGGCCATTGCCCATAGAGGCATCTACAGGATTGCTAATTACTTTGGCGGTGTACTTCTTGCCAACATAAACAATACTATTTGTATCAGGATTAGAAGAACTTAATGCACTTGTGTCTATTGTAGGCCCAGCAATTACTGTAGCTGTGCTATACTTTACAGCAGAACTTTCTGTAAAAATTACATCTACCGTATCTGAAACAGAAAATGATCTAAGATCTACATATCTTCCTGAAGATAAAGTTCCACCCACATCTACGGTTAAGGCAACGGATGATCCAGAAGCGCTTCCTAGAGTGTAATAGATTTCAATAAAGTTATTAGAAGAATCTACGTCAGTAATAGTTTGAATTGTGTTGTTTAAGCTAGTTAGAGTAACACCCGCCGAGGTAAAAATATTATTATCTGAAAGACCAGTTATATAAATTGACTGACCAACTTTAAGGGTAGATGGAGCGGAATAAAACCTTAGCTTTACTGTGGTAGATCCAGACGTCCAAACTCCTTGAGTGTTAAAGCCAGTAAATGTAGCTGGATTATAAGTAACGCTAGACCAATTATCTAAACCAATGTCTGCGCTAAACTCACACAAATGAAGCTTGTTGCCATAATAAACATTAGCAAACAAACGATTGTGTATAGCGCATACAGATGAAAATGTTCCATCTGTTGTAACTCTAGTCCAAGATGCTTTCTTCTCAGCCCTGTTAGAGCTAAACAAAGTTATCTCACCATTTGTTAAAGTAAAAGCTGCATATGAATCTGGAAGATCAAAGCCGCTATGAACTACTGCTAAATACTTTGGCGTATCTATTAAGTGAGAAGCAATAGTAGATATTGAGGTTGCAGTATATGCCTCCTCTGTATCTGTGTAGAGGTATTCCCTGACAGTATTGCCACCCATTTCAGTAAAAATAGTTGCACCATCAATAGAAGTTGGCTGAACAAACTCACACCCATATGGTGTTTGCTTTCTAATCTGAGCATTCGTAGGCGTAATGGCTTGGTTTAAGTAAGTAGGTACATACAATTCACCAGTCGCAGTAAAGATCTGCAAGTCACGGTTAGAAATCATATATCTAATTTGGTTTACATCACCAGTAGCAGCAACAAGTTGAATAGAATCAGAGTCAGCGGCATCGCCCACATCAAAGTTAAAAAAGCTTCCAACCTTACTCATCCAGATATTATCTGGCTCTGCTATTGTGCCACCAAACGATAGCCTATTTTCATGGAAAGTAACAGCAGCAGGATAACCCCTTACAGAAGACCAAGACTGTTCATCCCAATCCTGAGTAGGCGCGTGAGTAACAATCTTAACATTGCCGCCCCCATCTTCTGAATCATTAGAATTAGAACCAGCAGTTATTGTATATGTATTTTCATCAATAATACTGCCTACAGTTCTAGCGCCATTTATTTGACTTGCATTAATCCCTCCAACAGCAGAAGCCTCTTCAACTGTAATACTTTCGCTACCAGAAAAACCATGATTCAAATGAGTTACTTCTATAATAGCTGTGCCATCAATTGTTCTAAGAGGATTTAAAACAGAAAGTCTAATCTTTAATTCATCAACAACAGTGCCAGTTACAACAGTAGAAGAAGTGTAACCAGTTATTTCAACCTCAGAGCCGCCATATCTAATCGTAGTTCCTACATGCCCTGCCACCCAGTATGCAGAACTTGTAGTAAAGGTGACACCTGATCCAGTGCTTGCAGAAGGATCTAAAGTTACTCCACTAGCTTGAAACTTAGAATAAGGTTGAAATGTAACTTTATTATCAGCCCTTTTATCAAAGCTATAAACACTAATTTCAAACGCATCTAATGCAGTTCTTGTTAGCATTCTTGGCGCAAACAAAGGATGGCAGATAAACATTACATCGCCATATTGAGCAAATGTATATTCCTGCAAGTAAACCTTATCGAATGGCAAAGCATTACTGCTAGTGTCTTGAGTAATAGTTTGTACTAAATGTAAGTCGCCAGCAGTGATATAAGTTCCAGCGTTATCTAAGAAAAAGCAGCGAACCTTTTGATGTTCAACGGAAATTACATAAGCTTCGTTATCATCAAATTCAAACTTAAATAAATGAGACTGCTCTTTATAAGAAGCGTCATAAGTTATGCTGTAATTATAATGATTTTTTAAACCATGGCGTTTTTTAAGTGCGCCTTCAGAGGTAACAACCATATTCTCTACTCGCTGTGCAGAAGCAGTGTACACAGGTGTATCAGTTCTCATTATTAAGGAATCGCTTATTTCGCCAAACTGAAAGCTATTCTGTGGTACTCTAACCTTCTGCATTAGCTGCGCCTTTGACTTATAAACCTCGAAGTGTTTAGCTTTTTAGTTGTTTGCTGTTGTGAATCAAGCCTACGCGCTCTCATCAAAAACTGCTCACCCTTTTGCTCCATTAAAGAAGCAAGCTGTGCATCTCTAGCTACTGAGATTGAAAGCATAGCAGCTACTTGAAACTCTACAGCCATTGTAAAGTAAGGAGGCCAGTAAGCTTCATCTGCTCTGAATATATAATCTGCTATAAGAACCTCAGTCTCGTTAGCATCGCAATAAGCCTTATCGCCATAAGTATCATAGATAATAGGCTCATCGTTTATTGTTATAGCACTAAGCATAATAAGATCAGACGGAAGCTGATAAGCTGCATCGTATCGACCAGTTGGTGCCGCTACAAGTCTACTAATTTGTTGTTGATTAGTTGCAAACCGCCACCTTGAATTAGTTAGTGAAGCGCGAGCAACGTCTTCATATACAGCATTAACCACATCTGCCTCTACCGTTCCTTCGTCAAACGATTGAATCGGAGAGCCGCCCATAAGAATAGACGCGCGAGAACATACTTTAATTGCTGTATTTGCTGGCATGATAAGTCGGGGGCCGAAGCCCCCTCCCTTTATTAATCAGAGTCAGTCGCTGTAATCGCAACACCATTTACAATGTCTACAACAGATCCATTGTTAGCGTTGCAATAAGCATGTGAAACAACTGGTGTACCGCCCGTAGATGTTACAACAATCATGTAATCATTTAAAGCAATCATACCAGCGGCATCATTGAAGTATCCAGCAGTGTTTACTGTAGCAATGGTATCCGCTGTGCTGTAGTGCCACAATGAAAACCCAGATGCGCCAGCTACACGACTAAGACTTTGTGCGCTATAAGCCATTAAGTAACTCCTTAGTTGTTATCTAAAACTTCAAACACACCGTCATCATCAATAACCACAGAACCCATAGACATCATTGATGTCGCAAGGTGTGCTACTTTCTGCGGTACATAGTTGACCTCGGTTTGAACGTCAGAGTTAATGCCAATACCTATAGCACGAGCGTGGTAAGCAAAGTTCTTCCCGCCAGCTACCGCTGAAGTTGAGAAGATTTTGAATCCCAAGAACTCTTTCATTGTCATACCGCCAGCAAAAGGAAGCTGCTGTGGGCCAACATAGTCTGATGAAGCAAACTCATTGATGTTAAACAAGTCAGCAAATCCAGCAGGAGACATAGCTAAGTAGCGCTGTCCATCTTCTGGAACATCTTCTGCACCAAATGTTTGAAACAAAGTCAGAAGATCTGCTTTTTCAATTGCTGAAGATGTATCGTGGATTTGAGTTGAGTTAGCACCAGCATCCATAGCTGTTACAATCAAAGCATCAGTTTGACGACCTAAAGCAGCAGCAGCAGATTGCGCTACAGCTTGACGCTCATTGATGTTGATCTTTAATTCATCCAGCTTGTCGATATACTCAGCTGCATAGTAGTCAGCCATAGTCGCTTCGACATTGGTGTGCGCTAGTTCCATTGTGGAAACATCGCCATTGCGAGATTTTGTTGATGCAGTACCTTTTCCAATTACTTGGAAACGTGCAGTTGAACCAGTCACATTGGTTGAGCGTACTGTATTGCGGAGTTTAGAACCCATACGCTGATATGCCATGTGAACTTCTGATTCAAACTGTTTGATAAAGGCTTGGTCAATTGTATTAGCCATTTTACAGTCCTATCTTGAAGTTACAGTTGCCAACGGGTATCCACTCTTTCACTTCAACAAGGGTATCCTCTCGGGCCTTTCAGTGCGTTATGGGCCGTAATTCCCCATCGTAAACACTTTTTTTATTTGGATTGCAACGCACAAAATCAACGTACTTGTGTGGAGGTGATATACTTACACCTACTGGCTCAAAGCCCAACCACACTGCCCAATCTACCATAAGCTCGTAATCAGCGAGTATAGTCATAGTCATTTGAGGCTGCGTCTGCTCTAAATAATTAACCAACATCCTTGATCCGCGAGCTATAGATGTAAAGTTTTCTTTAATTTTGTTGGAAAACATAAAGAACATTTGAGGATAATCTTGGTCTTCATTGTACCAAAGGCCACCAACAGCAGTAAATACTTCACCCTCTTTGCGAACCAAGTAACACTCAGAGCATTCGTACATTTCCGTAATGGCTTGCTTAATATCCAAATGCCCAAGGATTTTAAGCTCTCTTATATTCTCATGACTTAGATTGGCAGCAACCTCTTCAATGTGATTAAGCGTAAAAGGGGTTAAATAAAACTTACCCCTCTTGAGAATCTTAACCTCCATAAAGACGCTTAAAGCCTTCTTCTACCTGCTTAACATAAGCGGTGTCATTCTTATCCCAGTACCTAGGATCTTGCATCATTTGATCTAACTCGGCTTGAGTTGTTTGACCTGTTGGTTGAGTTCCATCAGAAAACGAACCATCCTTAGTTGCTTCCATGATTGCTTCGAGAGCAAGGATTCCCTCATGGCTTTCGCACATGCGCTCAATGGCTGGCAGGGATTTCTCAGGAAAAAACTTGTTTGCAAACATAGACGCTGCTTGAATGCGGTCATTTGCATTGTCGCCAAGTTTTGCTGATTCAGCCTCAAGGTCAGGTTGACTTCCATTAATAGCTTGAGCATACATCTCAATGCCCTTCTGAAACTCTTCTTGCCCATAGCCATTTTCAAAGGAATGCTCAGACCACCACTGTAATAACTCATTATCTACAGCAAGATCATCATCAACAATATCAGGAAGCTGATAATCGCCAGCAGAATCAGGCCGATCCCCAAATGCTTCAGTCTGTATTTCTTCAAGAAGCTTATTGCGTATATCTTCTTCTTTGTTACCTAGCTTTGATTCAAGTTCTTTGTAGGCTTTGGCTAAGTCTTCACCGCTGCTGTATTTTTCAGGCAGCCACTCAGGACGTTCTGGCTGACTATCTTCCGCTACAACAAAGTCACGCTGCTCTTCTGTTGCTGGCGCTTCATTGCTTTCCATCAAGCTCTCGCTCATTTGTTCTTACTCCTATGAGAATGTGCAATACGCTGCTCAATCAAGCCAACAATATAGCGCTGACCCTCGATATGTCGCAACTCTTCCGTAGTCACATTAGGGCCATTAACCATTTCTATAGTAATGGAACGCAAATAACGAAGAACTTCCTTGCCTGTAGGAGTATTAAATATCTCAGCAATGTTCTGACTTACTTGAACATCCTTGTCAGAACTTCTCTGGATTCCATCTAATCCAATATTAACCTTGTTCGGCAACCATCTGTCCTTGCTGTTGTTGCGCCATTTGCTGCGCTAATGCAGCTATTTGTCTACGTTGTTCTTCATCACGAATCAAGCTCTCTGGCACACCAAATTTTTTCGCAAGGTGAATTGCTGTTTGTTCACTGTCAATTAGAAGCTGCAACATCTCTGGGCCAAAGGCTCCACCAACCAACTCAAGGAACCTAGCAACGCTAGAAATGTCCTGATTAGATTGCGCTTGAGCAAGCGGAGATACAGAACGGACTTTAACTTCCCGCCCATTTACTGTAGGAACTTCTATGCGGCCCTGCTTCTTTAGGATGTATATTACACGCTGAAGTACGGGCTGCACGAGTTCTGCTTGCAATCGACCAAATGCAGACCCCATTCTTCTAGCCAAATCACCCATACGTTCAGCTACTTCAGTTGCAGTTGCAGGTGTTTTATCAGGATTTCCAAGCATATCATTGTATAGCGCACGTTTAATATTCAAGCGCATATCGCTAAGAACAAGCTGAGCTACATCAAAACGACCAGCAGCTTGTATTGGCTGAAGGCCAGCAGACCCCATAGCTTTCGGTATGATTGAGCCGGGTACTAAATTAATCGTGTCAGGGTTGATTACACCATCATCTTCCATTTGATAAATTCCAGAGATAGACATCTGGGCATTCTCAAGAATAAGCTCAATAGTAAGATTCGTAGTTTTAATAGCAGATAGCGCATTAAGCAGTGGGCCACGTCCATAGATTTCACCAGCGCATTTACCCCAGCGAAAACAAACAAACGGATTAGAGCCAAGCCCAGTCATTTCTTTTGCATGCAGCATAGTTTTAGTGGTCATGCAGATCGCATAGTGA
>Ga0181402_1000566_pt1 | contig 13817 bp, 5 predicted proteins | sample 25SPOviralmetaG_FD_130131 | JGI IMG/M metagenome (GOLD analysis project Ga0181402, IMG submission 130131) | Marine viral communities from the oligotrophic San Pedro Time Series (SPOT) site, San Pedro Channel, CA, USA - 25 SPOT_SRF_2011-08-17 | ecosystem: Environmental > Aquatic > Marine > Strait...
GACATTAAAGTGGTAGGGGCGGGGGGGATCGAACCCCCAACTTACGGATTAAGAGTCCGCCACTCTACCAATTGAGTTACACCCCCATACAAAAAAGCCCTCTATAAAAAGAGGGCTTTTTGATTGGAGTCAATCCTAGTTATTTTGGCATGATCTGGAAGTACGCTTTTGCGTACTGTTTAGGAGTCAACTCTTTTGTCCCCTTCACCAGTGCTCTGTAATGCTCATCGATTACAGCAGGAGAATTACCTGCCCAGTTTGAGACCTCATCTTTGTTCTGCCTGAGTTCCAGACGATAGGTGATTGCAGAGTGGCGTAAAACATCCCTGATGTACTCTGGGCGACTGGTATCACTTGATACCTTGGACAAGTCCATATCGATGTGTTTGAAGTGGGTTCCATAAACCCTGTAACCTGCTTTTGCTCGGATGTAATCCTTGATGCCTCTCCACTGAGCATAAGTTGATTCAATCACTGGGCCACTGTCCTTGGCATGTGGCTTGATCCATGCAACACAATTTTCTGGGATCAGGACGACCCTGCGAGTGGTGACCTTGCCCACAAGATATGAAACTTCCAAAGTCGAATCTTTTTCTCTCCAGATAAAATCAGACCAGTCGAGTGGATGCTCTTCATCTTTTGGACGAAGTTCTTCTGGTCTTAATCCTGCGAATAAGGACAAGGCAAAGTAGCAAACTGCCTCGCCTGAAAAACTTTCTGCGATCCGCATGATTTTTTCTGAATCCTCAAGATTGAGGGCAACAGTCATTTTCTTGTTTTTACCGAAACTTTTAATCCCTTCGCATGGTGAAGATTCGATCCAGTCTTCCCCAACGCAATAGTTAAAGAAACCTTTGAAGAAAGTAAGTTCTCCTGATCGAGTGGTCTTGGTAACTTCTTTGCCCAAGAAAGGGCTTATGCCTCTGCCTTCGCACCAGTCCTTAATCATTGCCTTGGTGATGTCCTTGACCAGAAACTCTTCACCAAGAAACCTGTACATCTTGGCAAGTTTATTACTGACTTGACCAAGGTAGTTTTCACCTCTTTCTCGACCAGTCAAATATGAGATGTAAGACTTACCTGCAGTGACTAAATCAATGTCAATGGCATTAACGGATACATGCTTAACAAAATACATGGCAAGACCAGACAAAGATGAGATATTAAGATCTCTGAATTTGTCATTGGATTGCAGGATGTTTAAGGCACTTTGTGAGTCTTTTTCTTCTTCCTTCGATAAAAGAGTCTCCCTGATCTCAGAACCCGCCAAGGAGTTGCTTACCTTGGCAATAAACTTCTGGGACTCAAGCAAAGCAATATCCCTTGTAGGATATTGCTTGCGGATCCGACCAAGGACAGGGACAGTGCCTTGGATTGACCACTTGCCTGAAATGAGCCTTGGGTTTAATTTTTGTGTGTAGTCCATCTTACGCAATCTCCTTGGTTGGAACTTCCTTGTCTTCCCAGATCTTGCGGAACTTGTCCCAGTAGATCTCGAAATCAGAATCTGCCTTGGTTGATGATGCTGACCAGTCCGCAACTAATTCGTCTGCACCATTGCCAAGAAGGATCAAGGTACAAACTCTCATGTTTTTACCTGCTCCATTTGGTTTAAGAAAAACGACAGTGGAATCTTCCCCTGCCATGATTTCGCTTTTAGCAATTTTCTTAGCCTCGTTATTATTTTTGTCTGACAGATCAAATTTGGCATTTGCACAATCAATGACTCTGGCGATTTTCCATCCACCTAAGATCATTTGGTGAAGGAAGGATGCAACGATGGGTGAGTAGTCTTTGTAAGTTTTCATAGTATTTGTGTGTTAGTGTTAGAATTAAAACAATTGATTATGTCAATCATACTGCCAAAAGAATCTCTACTTGTCAAATAAATTGACAACTTTTTTTTTAAAAATATTTTTAATTATGTCATAAACACCTTATTAACAAAGCATTTAAGACAGAAAAAAAGTTTTATACCATTACACTCTTAAAGTACCCTAGACCCCTGTCTTTATAAGGGTTCCCAGTGTTTAAGCGGGTTTCGGGTGACTGGGGTGGACAGGGGTTGACATGAAATTGTCAGAAACTGACAACTGGCAAACCAATAGATTCTACTTAAACCTCATCAACCGAATCCCAGAACTTTTCAGTTCTATCGAAATCATCAGAATCAAAGTCATCGACTAGATCAATGACATCATCAATACTTGCTCTGGCAGGGTCATAATAAAGGGTGTAATCTCTTACAGGAACTTTCTCGTACCCCTCGATTTCCTCGTCGCCTGTTGAATACAAAAATTCTTTTCTCATGGTATCACAACAGGAACTTCTCCGTTCAATTTCATTGCTCCAACTACAACCCTGCTCTTTCCTTTTAGAACATTCTTTTCAGTAGTCTCTGCAGTTTTCATCAAAAAGTAATTCTTGGCAAAGTCATCACTCATCATTCCTTTTCTTGACAATGATCCAACGAAATTTTTGCGAGCCTCTGCAGACTTTCTCTTTTTGTAAGCATGGTGTAATTTTCTGTATTGAGGAATCAGTTTATCAAGATCCACTTGTTTATCCAATACAAAATTGTTGGCATCTTCTGGCCCCAACATTAGCCACTCATATGATGGATGAACTTTAAAATCTTTCTGGGCCAGAAACTTATCCCTTGCCTCCATTTCTTTGGGTGACATCCGCTTGATCTGCTCTGGATCTTTTCCAAAGTAAACTGCAAATACTCTGTTTTGTGGATCATTTAGTTTGTGCTTAGAAAGTTGAACGACTGCAACTGCTTGGTCAGTTTTTGCACCCCTGAAATCCATCTCACCTGCCAATTGCTGTTTTATGGATGGATACAAAGACAAATCCATCAAGCCAGTCATAATCTGTGCTCGTTGATTAAAAGTTTTGTCTCGACCAAACCTTTTAAAATTACTGGTAATTTGGTCAATATATGGATCGCTCCACCAATCAAACTTTTTATACTCATCAACCATTTCCTGCATCTGTTTTAGGTGACCTTCAGTGTCACCTCTGGTCAAAGCAGATTTAACTGGGCTTAATCTTTTGAATATATTTTTTTGCTCGTTTGTAAGAGTCTGCCTTTTCGATTCTTTGGCACTCTTCATTGTGGTTGCAATGTCGATCATGTGACCAATCAGTCTTTTCTGATCTGTAGTCATATTCTTTTTCGATTTTTCAATTTTACCCAACGCCTTGTTAAATGATGCCTTGTTTGATCTGTGGGCAATGTCATCCATGATGGCAATCACTGCTTGTCCTTTTGTCGAATTATTGACCTTTGAAATTGCTCCACTGACAAAGTTCCATGCCATGTTTGCCCATACACCTTTGAACCTTTCTCCGTCCACCTCGACTGCAGTCTTTGCATACATTTCTAAGAATGGATGCAAAGGCCCTCCCATGCGATTAACTCTGATGTCATGTCTGTCTGCCTCTAAGACCACAACTCGTTGCCCTGACAGGGTCTTAATGGAGTCTACAGGAATGTTGGGGGTTCTAATATTATCCTGAAAGTATTTGATATTAGGATCACCCCTCATGCCCCTCCAAGGCATCATTCTGTAGGAAGGATTAGCAGGATTGTATTCGCCTGAGTTTTCTGTTGCCGACTTAATCTGATTGGGGTCAAGGGCTACATAATAATCACTGTCACCCTTGTCAAAATTGTCGACTTTTTGGTTCTTAATGACGATACCATCATAATCCAATGCCTTTACAAAATCATGAAACTCATCACCAGATCCATGTTCGTCAACCATCTCCACGAGGAATGCCAGTGGGTCTTTGCCCAGATCTTTTTTATCTAAGACCCAAGGTTTTTTGATCGAAAGGTAAACTGGTTTAACATTTGTACCGAATACAGATGCCTGACCTTCATTGTCCGTAAACCAAGATCCTATGTTATCAAAATTCTTTCGACCAGATGCCTGACGATCAAACACATCAAAGTCAGGGATGTCATTGCCAAACATTCTTGTCCCTGCTCCAGTGCCGTGAAAGACAACCTTTGGACTCCCATCTGGATTGGTGATCTTAGAATCACCAAGCCAACTCTTAAACGCCTTGGACTGAGGCATGAACCTAATGTCCGTATCATTACCCGCTCCAGTAGTCTTGAATACTTGGTCAACTGGTAGGACAGTTCCAAATAATCCACTAACACGACCATAGGCTCGATCCTTAGAAAAGAACTTTGACTCCTTGGATTGATCTTCAATCAGTTTTAGTTTTTTCGGATCAAATATTACCACTCGCTTTCCATTCGATTTGGACTTAAATGTGTTGTCAACATAACCATGCCAACCCATCTGCTGAAGTTCTTTGGCGTAAAGACTTAGATCGACATCTTTTGCAAAGAAAGCCTCTTCAAAGTTGTCACGAACAAATTGTCTTTGTGAGTCAACTTTGCTGTCGTAAATAAAGTTTGCATTTGATGCCATTGTTAATGGCTTAACATCTGACTCTCTATTAGAAAACGCATCTTTTCGATCAGTATAAACTTCCATTGAGTCTTCAGGACTCCATGAAAGTTTATTCTCAGATGTTGGTGCATCTTTAACCATATTTAAAGGGTTAAGGATCGTTATATCATCTGGAATAATCGACCTAGAACCAACATTTCCAACATGGTAAAGTTCCTTTGGCACAATCTCATTACCCTTTATTGTAGCAATGAAATTTTCAAATTGTGGATCTACTCCGTCCCCACGCATAAAGAGTTGGAAAAGCGGAGCACTAAATCCCATCGACTTCCAGTCCTTTCTTGCCCGATCTGCAAACTCTCGACTACTTTTGTCTAAATCAGAATAAATCTTACCAATCTTGTTGGCCCTTCTTTGTTCAGGGGATGATGGCATATATCTAATGTCAGGATTTGCAGGGTCATAAGTCCCAATGTTGCCGATTGCTGACTTAACTTGTTCTGGTCTAAATGCAACATAAGACATTGCCCCAGACTCTGATTCAAAGTCGTTGCTGTACTTGAGTCCATCGATTCCCAGTGACTCCAGATCCGCTTGCAACTTTTCAAATGCAAGTTCCTTAATACCAAGAGTATTTATTTCATTCCCCGTGTAGGATTCCTCTAAAAGTTTTACAATGTTTACTTCACCCAGAAAATTATCCAGAGGGTAGGACTTCCACCCTTCAACTCTGTCAACCAGTTCAGAATTGACCTCAGTCATTACTGATACTGGATCATGAAAAGATCCAATATCATCAATTTCCAAAGCATTTTTGATATTTAATATTACAGGAGTAACTCTGGATCCTAAGGGCATGTCAGGTTGCCTCATTTGTTTCGCTAATCGCTCAACAGTTTTACTTGAATCATCTAATCTTTGCATTTGTTCTGCAGTCAAATTTTGAGGTTCTCCATCTTTGACTACTCCAAACTTTGCGAGCAATTTCTCGTGTGACTTCTTGGCCTTAAAATACCTGTTAAAAATTACTGTATTTCTTTTGGCCTGTTCATCATCATAACGCATGATTTCTTGAGGTTCAAATCGACCTGCAACCTCAGTCGCTTGAAGTCTGGTGTTCGCAGATTCAGCGTCTCCAAAGTGTATTCCGAAATCACCAGACGAACCACCATGACCCATTGCTTTGTGGCCTGAACGAAAAACAGTAAAGTCATCCAGTGTGCCATGATAGAAAACGATTGGATTTCCTGCATCGTCAACCACTTCTGATCCCTGCATAAACTGCTCTTTGAAATCAACTACCTTGGGTTGAACCTGTAATTTTGGTTTTGGTATATTTGGGAATCGATGGATTGGGGTAGGGGTTGCAGATTCATCACTCGATGGCATAAACAAAGTCAATGCGTTACTGGCCTGATCTGGATCTATGCCAGTCAGATCCATCCCCCATGATTCTCTACCGCCTTCTGCGAAAATGCCATCACCAGATTCAAACTCATCTAACAACCTTTTTAGAGGTGCGTTGTTCACTTCTATATCCATCAAGTTTTCTGCAAGAAAGGGTGCTAGTGCAATGCCGTCAACAGCAGTTTCATATCTTTCGGCAAGTTTTTTTATGTTTGTCATCTTGCCTGTGATCTCATGAACGGCCTCGTTTTTACCACCACCAGTTTTCTTTTTAGCAGTAACTTGGTGATCTCTCTTTAGTTTTTCCTGCAGATCAAAACCTAGTGCAGTATCATCCGCGTATTCATTCCTAAATGTTACATCCACTGTCACCGACTGATCCCCTGCCTCCCTAATCTTGTAGGGTTTACTTGCACCGATCTTCTTACCGATCTTCGTTGCCAGAGAAACCAGTTCCTTGTCGTAAAAATTGATGAACGCCTGATCCTCAAATTTAAACCCATCACCTGACCATTCTTTAACAGGAACTTCACTGACAGAATATGTCTGTTGCACATCTGTCAGATCCTCGTAATTCCTGAATGTATGTGGAGTCTCAAGGACTTCTTTTGCCATTGCCTTGCCGATCACTTCGTCAAGGCCCTTGCCCCTCACGCCATTAATAAGGCGTTGCGGTACATAGTCCGATCCGTTCCTCCCTGCACCAACAATTTGACCATCTTTGTCCACACTGACAAGAATCTGATAGTCTCCCTGACCAACTGTGATTGCCAGTCTTTTTAATCTGTAGTCTTCAAAACCTTTATTGACAATGTGACTGTCTGACAGTCTTTGCAAACCATCCAAGAGCACAACTTTATCAATGGGATAGTTTTTTGCGTTTCTAGTATTCTGGGTTGATCCACTTGTCCATGAAATCTTTTTGATTCCCTGTCCAAGTGCGTCCTGTATGTGCGTCTTTAAGATTAGTGAGGGCCAACTCTTTTTGAAGGGAAGATCTGGGACTTTACTAACTCCCATTTTTTTGGCATTGGTCATGCCTGTCATTAGGAGTTCATCGACCAACTCCTCTTTGTATCTAATGATTTCATCGACATAGATCTTCCTGTTAGAGGGAGTAATATCTTTACTATCCCTTCTTACAATCGCATATTTGATATCATTGGCAGTGCTCGTGCTCTTCAAAACTTCGTGCTCTTCCCCAGTGTAACGATTTCTCAGTTCTACAAAACTTGCTCCCCCTACATCATCACGAACCTTTGTGATATCATAATTCTCAGGGTTCTGGTCGTAATAACCGTGCTTACGACCCTTTTGGTGAGAGTCAGACTGAGCCTCTTCCAGATGCAAATGCATATCATCCTTATTGCCATTGAAACTTCTGACGGTTGTCCGACTGTGGGCCACTGCATTGTAGTCTCCATCCCAGTGGGATGATGGCATCTTGGAGTCATCAAAGGAATACTTTCCACCGCCTTGAACGGTAATCACATTCTCCTCATAGGAGTTAGACATTATTTGTCCTTCCTGAATTAAATTTCCATAGGATGGATCATCGTAAATCGTAGGACTGGCATACCTGTCAAACGCATCAATCTCTGACCCTCTGCCGATTTTACCATGAGCGGATGGGTTTGGTTCTCCCTCCATCCCCGATCCAAACTCTGAAATTTCTGGTTCACTTCTGTCTCTCCACGAGAACTCAACTGTTGCAGTGTCGTCCATCAAGAATGCCTCTCTTGCATTTTCAAATGATATTGGGCGACCTATTTTGTGCCTGTCACTTTTGCTCATCCGACTGGGGTTCAGGAAGTCTCCCAAAACATCACGAGCGATTGGGCCCTGAATGTCATCAGATTGCTTCTCACGGTACATTCCCTCAAGCAATTTTATGCTATTCCCCTCGACCTCATGTTGGGCCAAAACCTGACCAGTCTCAATGTCTTCAATGTCGTAAATCATTCCCTTGTTTGAATACTTGGAAGTCGGAACTGCACGGAGTTCTTCTTGTTTCCTCAACTGTCTCCACTCAAGATTTGGATTGGGAGTCCCCCTGCGACCACGCCTACGCAAATTTAAATTTAGACTTCTCATTTGAACTGCTTCTGCAAGTTCTTCTTTTGAGATCTTGCCCTCTTGCTCACCCTCGAAAACTAAAGTGTGCTTACCATCTTCCTTTGCTACCAATCCAAGTTCCTCGGCATGTTGAAGAGCACCTGACTTCTTGCCCATCACTGCCAACAATTCAGTAGGAGTGACCACATTGTTTTTCATGGATGGAATGACATCGTCTAAGATGTTGTCACTCAGACCAAGGTTCCTTTTTGGAACCCCTTGGTCTTGAGTTGGCATAAAACGATATTTGCTTTCTGTACTGGGTGGTAAAAGATTCTGTGCAATTTTTGAGGGATTGATGTAAGCACCTCCACTTACGGAATCAAAAGTGCCAATACGATCAATTCGATATGTACGAAATGCAGACATGCGTTCCGACTTTCTAACCCCCAATCCTTCCATGACTGGATTCCTAGTGACCTGATCCTGTCGAACTGCCCCAAACATGGCATTTAGAAGATCCCTTTGTTTATTGGTGATTCCAGAATCTTTGTTGGCATCTCCGTTTAAAACACCTTCCATATGGTTCTGTAAATATTGGTGCATCTTTTGATGCATGTCCTGCTTCCTAGCGTCTGGAGTATCGCCACTAAATGCTCCCTGAACTTCGTCCCCCCTGTTGTTCAAAAACCACTCCATGTTGGCATTAACCTTATCAATATCGACCAGATTAAGAAGAATGTTTTTGTCTTTTGTAATTGTGATTCCAAATCCGTATGAGGATTTGTATTCACCCCTGATCGTCTTGTAATCTTTTCCCCCTCTACCAGTTGCCTTGTAATAAAAACTTAGAAACTGATTTCCAATTTTATCATAAGGCACACCATCTGCCATCCTTCGACCTGCCTGTGACATTTTGCGAAGCACATCGATTTGATAAGGATTGTATCTGCCACTCCTTGCTAGGGTATCAATGATCTCAGAATTTAAATATAATCCACTATAATATTTGTTTCCATTCTTATCGACTCCCTGCTCAACGACATGACCTGAAGGAGCATCATCCATTTGGTCAAGAGACTCTTGTATGTCTTTGGCAAAAGATGCCTGAATTTGATTCTGCTCACTTGTAGTTATGAACTTAGGTTGACCTCCAATACCACGAATAATTTCACCATTTTTATCGGTCTTGAATATACCTCCATTTTTAAAGAACCTAAGTATTTCAGGATTTTGTCTTATGTCCTTAGGTCTAATGACAATTGCATTGTTATCATCCTTACCAATGACAGGAAAGTTGCCCTGAATGTCATCAATGTTCATCCGACTAATTGATCGCTCATAGTTACGAATTATTTTGTTCAGGGTAACAAATTTTCTGCCATCCTTTGGAATACCAGTTTGCTTAAAAATATCTGTGCCTCGACGACCATATCCACCCAACAAGGCTACTGTCCTATTTCTCCAAGGCTTGCCAGAAACTGCCTCAAACATTTGCACAAACATGTTGGCAATTGGTGATCGATGAATGTCAAAACTCGACTCACCTGAAAGCATTCGGGTCTTAACTATTTCGGCAAAAATTTCTTCCGCAATCAAAGCGGGATTGTCTTGGTATTCTTTGTAAGATCTTGAGTAAAGAGGATGCGTTTTCATGGCATCTATTCGGCCTAAATAATTTTGCTTTTTTTGTTTGAAGTCATCATTTAGTTCGTATCGCTTGATGCCATTTTCGTCCTTGTATATAACGGCATTACCATTGTCGTCATACTTCGTAAATATTCCTTCGATTCCACGCTCTGCATCACCTAACATCACATCCATGATTTGGTGGTGCAAACCACTCGATTTAATGTGGTGACCAATCTCATGTGCAATGACTTCACCAATTGGATCACCAGATGCCAAATTAACCACTACATGACCCCTGCCATTTTGAGCACTATGTGCACCCGCAAAAGGCCTATTTGGATCGTTAATATATGAAATACTTGCGTCAGGATGTCGTTGATTAAATTGGGCAACAACAATCTGTTCTTCATTGGTTAATTTATTGAAAAAATTTGAATCATCAGTTGTTCCATACTTACCTAATCGTTTCTTGTAATTAGAAACGATTCCTTGTTGCATCACTCTCAATTGATCTGCCGATCTGAATTGCATTACACCTCCAACAACTGCACCAAATCCGACGATAGGAAGTCCTGCTCCAAGTGATGTATAAAACCCTTCTTCACCTCCAGTTGCGTAACCAAATCCACCAGAAACTGCAGACCCTGCAACAACACCATCAGTTAATTTTCCTGCTATACTACCAACCCGATCTAAGCCAAGGGTATCTATGACCGAGGCAATGCCTTTTGACGACTCTGGCAATGCTTGCTTGCCCTTGCCAAATACCCTGCCAACATTCTTGAGAGTCTCGTAATAAGAGACTCCATCACTCCGATCAATTATGATGTCGCTCAACTTTGGATTGGGTGCAGGAGACTTCATCATTCTCATCATGGTAGTAGTCTCATCTGCATTCATTGTCAGGTTGTCACCAAAGTGCCTGAGAGTGGTTCCAAAACCCTGCAAGACCCTTGGCCCCATCACTGTTGCCATAGTCCCCAAGATTGCAGTCATTTCACCCCTATTAAATCCGTCACCACTCGTTGCAGAGATTGCAGTTCCACCAATCAATCCACCTGCTCCCAGAGTGTTTACAAGGTTCTTTGCGAGATCTTCGTTTCTGGTAAATTTTGTCACAAAATCAACTGCTAGTTCATAGGGAAGTCGAGTGACAAACTCTGCCATTTTCCCCGCTGAATCAAGTAATGTCCCAGTCGCCATCGAACCATAACCTACAGCACTTGAAGTCATTGATCCTCTTGTTTCATTACTGAACCTAGCAATCTTTTCATTGGTTTCATTAATGATCTTTTGATTTTTTCCGATTGTTTTAAGAGCAACCTGCCTGACCTTAATATTGTTGGTGATTGGCGAGGTTGGCGACTCCATGTTTTTGAGCACCTGTTGAGCACGATAAAGTTGATTGTAAGCCCTTGCTTGCTGTTGTTGTGCAGACCGAACAATTCCAGTTGTGACCTTACTGTATACTTTGGTTGCTTTACCCGCAACCAAACCAGAAAGACCACCTGAAGGAATGTCAGCAAGTACAGATCCTGCCATGCGAACATCTGGGTCTGGAGTGACTACTTTATCTTTCAAATCTAGTTCAGTTTGTGCATCACCAAATTCCATTGCAAAGTGAAGTGGGGAATCATCCATTGCCTTAATGGTTTCAAAGTTCTGCTTTAGATCCAAAAGTTGTTCCTGAGTAGTATCAGGCTCAAATAGCATTGCATCAACACCATCGAGACCCCCAGACATGTAACCAATTAAAGCATTTGTTGTGGATATTTCCCCTGCACCTTTCAGGCTTTCACCTGCATCAACAGTAGCGTCTCTCATCATCTTGTAACCAAGAGACATGTCGCCAATCGATGCATAAAGATCTGCCATAGATTGTGAACCTGCAATCTCTTTTGCTCTTCTGGAAACTTCTCTTTGCGTTGCCTTGTCTCTGGGCAAATCCTGACTATCTAAAGCCTTAAATAAAGAAGGTCGATCCTTGTAATCATCTTCCCCCGCAAACTTGATTAGTTCAATCGAAGCAAGATTAATTTTGTTGCGTAAATCTTCATCAATGTTGCCAAACCTGAATTGTTCTTCTGGCTCAAGGTCAACGGCATCATAATTTGTTTTTGCCAGACCTAATGGGGAAGTAAAACTTTTGGTTTTTTTTGCACCAAATTTAATTGCAGTGTCTTTGAGCCTAGATTGCAAAACAGGTCGATCAACAATTATTTTGTACATGCCCTTTACAAATGATTCTGCACCTTGCTGAACTAAATCAACCCCTTCATCAAATGATATTGAATCAGTTTCAAAAAACTGATTCTCGTACAAATCTTCTGTTAACGCTTCATTACCTGATGGTTGATCAGGGTTATAAAGTTCTAACAATTTACTTTGATCAAGGTAAGGTAAACCAGTGTTTGGATCCGTTTGCTTTAACGAGTCGTAAAGATCCTGTTTCGTTGGTTTGTTTTTGAAGTTGAATCTTTTGTTGATTCCCAACTTCTCGTTTCGGATTTCTATCGGATACATAAATCATTATTGTGAAGAATTAGCATCTTGGGGTACAACAACACCTAATTCACCAGTTGGATCAAGTACCTCAAGATCATCAACTGATAGAAGATTGTTACCACTTCGCATCTTGGTTGTCGTATTGCCTTCTCCAGATCCGCCAGTGCCGTCATTTATAAATTGATTAAATGAGGATCTGTTTCCGACAGGCACAATGTTTTGATTGTTCGCAAAATCATACCCTCTCATCGTTCCGAATCCTTGCGTCACTGACGATTTGCGGAAGTAGTCAATACGCCTTTCATGTTCAGTTGCGTCATCAATCATCTGCCTCAGTGCTCTCGCAACTTTGTCGAGGTTTTCTTTGACTGGCAGTTTGGGGTCATACCCTCTTTCCATAAACATCTCACCTTCCCTCTGTGCAAACTGTGCTCCAAGTGTTGCCCTTAGGTTTCCTTGAATTACACCCTCTGCTAACTGTTGAACTGCAACCGCCTCACCGTCCATCATTTTGCGAGCGACCGCAGGAGCAAACTGTTTAATCGTTCCTGTGAGTTCTTCATTGCTCTTTGATGCCTCTAGTCGCCTGAGTACCGTCAACATGGTTTCAATATTATTTCTTGCAACTGGTGCATTGTATTCCGCAAAATCCACGGCAAACTTCTCATCAATTTTTGCTTCCATCGGACTGAGTTGTTTTCCAAAACTCATTTGCGAATCGCTCAATCTTTTCTTAAAACCTTCCTTAATGTCTTTAGGGCTTCCAGATGCCTTAAACATATTTACGGCATCTGGGTATTGACGAACAAACTGGTTGGCCTGAATGTCCCCAGTCTTTGCTTTTTCAATTTGCGTCCCAACAAATTTTGCCAAATTGTCATCTGATACCTTTTGATCTTCCACTGCTTTGGCTTTACCTTGCATCCCTAACATGTTCGCATCTGCAAACTTGGCTTGAGCCTCTGCTTGCATACGATTAGTGTCAGCATTCTGCTGACTCACCATAAACTTTTGCAGATTTAAAACCTGCTCCTGCTTCTGTTTTTGTTGATTGAACTGGTTGATATTATTCTCAATAAATCCAGATAGTTCACCTCGTGACATGGAGTCAACTTCACCCTTCTCCAGACCAAAACCTTGGGCAATCATGCCCAATCTTTTTTGGTCTTCTGCAAGTGCCTTAGATTGCTCTCTTCTCTGATCTTGATCCTGCTTCATGCGATCAATAAACATCTTGGTCTGTCTGGCATCGGTGAAGGGGATCCCTGCACCCTGAAAGTTTGTTTGCAAGTAACTCATAATCTAACCTTCCAAAATCCTGTTAAGTTCATTGGTTTCGGCAGACATGTCCTTGAGGGTACTACTCGTCGAGTTTATGCTGTTTGCCTGATCAATATTATTATTGGCCCCGATAATACTGGAATAAAAGGAACTGGTAGGATCGTAATTAAGTGACTTAGTTGGATTGGAACTGTAGATATTGGATGCCAACTGTGAGTTGGATCCCTTCAGTCCAAACGCATTGACTGGATCAACAGTGTTGGATGCTACCACATTATTTAGATTGCCTATGAAATTTTGCTCCCTGCCAAGAATTGTATTTAAAGCACCTTCATCCTGCATCAATCGATTTCTCTTGGCCTGAGTTGTGTTCAAGACCGATCTGGCAAGTCCACCAGTGTTCAAGTATTGCTGATTCTGCAAAGATGGATCCACGCTTGTTAATGCCATCCCAGTAATGTCCCTGAGTTCATCTGTTCCAAGTTGACCACCAGACATTAC
>Ga0181402_1000574_pt1 | contig 13740 bp, 37 predicted proteins | sample 25SPOviralmetaG_FD_130131 | JGI IMG/M metagenome (GOLD analysis project Ga0181402, IMG submission 130131) | Marine viral communities from the oligotrophic San Pedro Time Series (SPOT) site, San Pedro Channel, CA, USA - 25 SPOT_SRF_2011-08-17 | ecosystem: Environmental > Aquatic > Marine > Strait...
GATCACCCCAAAAGCCAACCATATATACAAGATTAATATAATTAGTAACATAATTTGATACAATACATATATACTAATCAATATAAATACAATATACTTAATATAAGATGAATGTTATTTTTTATAATTTAAATAAAATGCCTTTAAATAAAGGGATTCAGCCGATTATTGATGGAGTATTGTGGGTTGAAGTGGGTTGAAGTGGTGTGGCGAACTTAATTCTTTAAAATATTTTATCAAATTAAATGAATATAATTAGCAAAAAAAAATACTTAAATATAAAGCAAGGCAAAGATAGCAAAGCAATTAAACAAAAAAAATCAGACAATAAGCCCGAAATAACTGAAGATAATATTATGTATAATAAATTTGGCTTTCCAACTGAACTAAGTCAAAAACATAATAAAAACAAGCCGAGTTAATTTTAATAAATTTTAATTGATTTTGTTTTACTTTAAATTTGTTTAGTTTTATGTATTGACTTTTAATAAATAATAACTTATTTTAGTTTTATGAATTTACAAGAAGCAAGCATAAAGCACGTAGAAGATTGCATCGAGAGTGGATACGCACACATTCTAGGTAGTCTTCTTGACCCCTCAAAGGCTTGCTCCCATGTCTTGGATGACATATGTTGGACTGACTTGAGTAAAGAAGAAGTCTATCCGTTCTTGGATGTTATGCCTATAAATAGAGATGAGCCAAATAATTTAATATTATTATTGCCCCCATTTAATCATAAAAAATTTAAATAAGAATAAAACCGCCCACTTTTTGAATATAACTTAAATAAGATAAATATATAATTGTAAATAGAAAGCCCCAAATAATTAAATAAAAATTTTAATACAATAATCGGGGCAATAAATAATAAATTTTATACTTTACAAACGCCAAATAATTTAATATACTGCTTCTATTATGAGTTTAGCAAAAGAAATTAATATCAAGTTAGATGAAATCTTGTCCATCAAGTCAGAAATGAACAGGATGCTCGAAAATATAAACGCAGATGCCCAAATAACAAACATCAAGACAGGGCAGAAGGTGGATGTAGAAGAGGCAAATAAGGTAGTGGATGATATGTTGGACAGAATTTTTACTGAATTAAATAAAATTACAAATAATGGAAAGAGAGCCAAAGGGTTATTCGACAACATATACTATGTGAATGATGTAATACAGGATCAATTAATAGTAGAACAGGAACAGAATAAGCCCAAATAATTGTAAATAAATTTTTGCCAAATAATAAATCGAGGCATAGAGTCGATAGATGTTATCGGACGAGGTTGTTTTACCCTTTGTTACTGGGGTTTTGTGCCTTCATTGAACACTCGATTTGTTTGGCATTATAAATAATTGAATGAAAAATTTTATAAAATACTTAATAATAACTTGCTTACTTTCTAGTTGCGCACCGAAGTCTCAAATAATTGGAGGAAAAATTTGTCCATTTTGTCGCGCCGACAACCCCATATGGAGGAAGACCTATTGCCCCGCTTGTTTCCAATTTGATTCACAAGTATTTGCTCATCAGTAATTTATGCGAGCGTGCCCCAAAATTTTAATTAATATCAAAAAGATAGTTGACACAACACAGAATATCCCTTAGTATCCCCTTATGATAAAAAATATAGCAGAACAACAAGGAATTAAAAACATAGGTCTATTCGCCTCTAAAGAAGAGATGTACGACAAATTAACTTCAAAAGAAATTACTTTAATTAATTTGGTTAAAGCAGAAGAGTTCGTAGAAGATTTGTATCGTGCTACTACTTCCGAAGCTAACGCTAAGTTGTTTCCGCCCGACCAAGCATTTTTTAAATTAAAACAAATTTTAAGAGAATGCAGATTATTGCAAAAAGGGGCTTGACTTTAATTTTTAAATCTTATATAGTAACTCTATAACCAAAACAATCACTAACGAAAGGAATAAAATGAACGTAGCAAAATGTGCAAGAGCATCAGAAGTATTAAGTAAAGTAAAAGGACAAAACCCTCATGCTTTTAATTCTAGGTTCGCAGGTTACAATGCTAAAACGGAGGGCATATTAGCCCAACAGATGGAGGCAGATCGCAGGTTAAAAGAAATTCAAGCCCAAAGGGCGTTGCGTCTAGCCAAGGGGGTTGCATAATTTATCTTGATAAACATACTAGTAATTATATAATACATTTACAAATCTATAAACTATAATTATAATTCAATGAAATATTTTATTCTATTATCTGTGTTATTGTCTGCAGGATGTAATCATTGCTTGCAAGAAGAGCCTGACTTCAGCCATTCTTGCCCAAAGGCAGGTCATGGACCTTGCTTTCTATGTGATGATCCGTTGGAAAAAAGTCATCTATATTCAAAAAAATAGTTGACAAATTGGGGCATATATAGTACTATACTAATATATTCTCCATAATTGAGAAGGGGTAACTCAATCAAATAAAATAACCCCAGACTTTTCGATCTTTTACATTTTAAATAATTTTACGAAGTTTTAGCTTCAGTACTTACAATCTTACATCTCCGTACTGATTGAAGACTGCTCGCTAAGCAGAAACTTGATATGACATTGGTTGACGAACCCCTGCAAAGAAGGCGCCAAGCAGAGTTGTCAGTTTTGTTTCTCCTTCGTGATTCTCTTTGGGAGGGCTTATAATCCTCCCTGTGGGTGACCGAAGACCTCTTTGTGTGCGAGGTAAGGTATATGATTCTCTGTGGTGGAGTGCCAATGGACAAATGTCTGAGGTAGAATGTCCAATTCAATTGTAGTACAAGTAGGATAACCAATGAACTGATGTTCACACCGAAAGTTGCAGGTATTCAGTATTCCTGTCCCACATCTATTTCGAGCGAAAGCTCACGTCCCCCATCCCTAAACCCCACTCGTTTTCCTTTCGGCGAGTGGGGTTTTTTTTATGTATTTTTTTCTTGCCTCTTCCTGGGGCTTAATCTATATTACTCTTATGACTATATTAAAAGACATCATCGATAATTGGGGTTACATAGACTCCGTTCAATTAAAAGCTTTATCGGCAGAGTTGCCCGATCTTCCCGTTATTATTAAATGGGGCGGGATGCCTAGGGAGCAGATAGCTGCGTCTAAAGCATCGGCAAGAATTGCAGCTGTAGAAAGTGACAATACTGACTACTGCAGAGAAGTATTCTTATCCTCTAGGGAATTAGACTCCATGTTAGAGCACCACTTAACACCAAATTTTATCAAGTTAGCTATAAACAAAATAAGAGCTAGATAACAGTGGATGCAATAATGTTTTTATCTTTTACAGCTATAGTGTTTTTTATACTAGTACAAAACTATAAGACATAATAAATTATTAAATTACAAATACATATATTACAAATCAATTACAAATAAATATATTATAAATAAGTGGCAGCTAAATAATTAGTTGTCATTTTTTTTGCTCAAAAACTTGACTTCCGTAAGTGCTTGATAGTCAACGAGTTATGGCGGGCCGCCCCGCGTAAGTGCTTGGTAAACAACAACTTACGACAACATTGAAATTAATTTCACTTTTTTCTTGCGTCAACTGCCTAAGTAGACTATTGTGGTTATATGATTAAGAGAAACCAACAAGACCCAAGATACATTCTCAAGTCCAATCGACCTGTTTATGTATACAAGAATCTCCACAAGGACTGCTGGTCAGTCAAGCAACACGGGTTAGTTAAGGCTCACATCCCAAAGGATCATTCTATTGGTTTGTGGGATTGCTACTTTCATGTTGATATCAAGGGTAGAGAAAAAGTTCTTCGTGAAAAGAAGAAGAATGTTCACGCATTTGTCAAGGGTTACCTTCAGGATGCTGAGAATGTAAACACCGACAGACCCGCTACCCAGGTAACATATAATCCATACAAGTATGAGACTTTTGTTGACAAGAACACCGAAAAGTTTGTATACTACGCAGATGAAGTTTTATTATCACACAACCAAGTAACCGCCTACATACCATGAGTAAAGAAACACAAAACTTATCACAATCAGACATAGTTGATTATCTAATGAGCATCATTGAGCATGGATCTGATGCAGATTTAATAAAATTATACAATGCTTTCATAAACAGCGAGGATTAAAATGAGCCACGAACAAAGAATGATAGATTATGCCCAAAAGTGGTATGAAGCAAACGACTTAGAGACAGAAAAAAAGAACGGAAACGATCTTTATCTTCGAGTCAATGACAATGTATTTACTGAAGTCTCACACTGTGACATCAGACAAAAAGCCATTTTATGGTTGCAATCAGAATTAGAAGGAGTAAAGTATAGCTAAATGAAAGAAGAATTATATGCAATTAAAACCGCCATTGACGGAGTCGCTGACGAGATGTTAGAAAATCGTAGACACGCAAACATGGGGGATCTCGTCAAGGTGATGGAGAATATCAGTAGTACTCTCTGCAGTATTAGCTTTGACTTAAAAGATTTAGTTGAACAAAAAAAACATGAGAATGAAGTGAGGGTAGCTTTGCACAGATGAATCCAATACACAAATTACAAGTAAAACTTCAAGATAGAGTTCGTGATTACTTATCAGACGCGGGTGCTCCAATCGAATTTACTGATGAAATTCATAAAATTATATTTGACACCATCCAAGAATTAAAGCATACTGTAAAACATGAAAACGATTGATGTAACACCTAAATGGTCAGCGCTCATTCTTCCAATGATCGAGGTGCTGAAGAACCCAAAAGCAGAACCACAAGCTAAAAAGTTTGTTCAAGCGGAAATTCTTCGTCTTGCAAAGATAGCGGACAATCTAAACGAAAGGGCAAAAAATGACGCAAAGTAAAATTAGAGAAGAAATCTTAAACATAGTTCGAGGAGAACTTGCGTGGGCAGATCCAATGTCCAAGGTATGTCTTCAACAACACGAGCGTCATCCTGAAAAGTTTCCACTTGGTGCGACTATAATGTCTGCCGAAGAAACCTTGGAAGATATCATTTTGAGTTTGACATCACTACAAAACGAGATTAGGATAGAATCATCTTTTCAATCAGCACAACTATAACACAAGGAACATTATGACAAAATCACAGATAGAATCAAGAGTAGAGGGATGGAATTGGAATATGAATATCTTTGAGATATATGACGAACTCAGAGACGGCCATACAGGGGAAGAGCAAGAGCAACTTTTAACTTTTGCTTATAATTATTTCAATAATGATGTAATGATCAAGGAGCTCGCAAGCCACTTTTGCATTACCATTGAAACAGAAGAAGATTCACCAATTCCTTGTTAATTAAGGAGTTGACACCAACAACTAAGTAGTACATTATGATAATCATGAACAATTACATAGAAGCAACTTGTATCGGGAAGCCTTTGGGTTTGCCCGAATGGGACGAGGAATCAGAACTTTGGTTACTATTCTTTGAGGAATCAGAGACACCATGGCATCCAAGCCAAGAGAGAGATTTAATTTCTGTAAGTTTCGAATCAGCACAGGAAGTGACTGATGCTTACAATCACTACAACTTAAACCCCGTAAGAAAGGATCAACATGAAGAAAATGTTATTGAAGTTGCTTAAGTTATTACTCCCCGTATACAGTGTTGTTTACAATACTAAAGACGGTAAAACGCAGATGTACACTATCACAAAGCCGAAACACAAAAATGAGTTCGGTAATGTCAAAGAAGGTCTCGCTGTTGCGGGCTTCAGGAGCTACTGCTTCAACAGGGGAGCTGTTCGCTCCTTTCGTTATGATCGTATAATCTCACTTAACAAAGGATAAAAAAAATGCAAATTAAAACTCTCAGAGAAAACATTCGTAAACTTGGGTACCAATTAGCGGTCAGAGAAATATACGGGGAAAACACCCCCGAGTACTTCACCTTAAAAAGGTCCCACCAGGATTTATTATATCAACTCTATAGGGCGGAGAAAAGAACTCGCCACATTACAGCTTAGTTAGTAGTTAAAAGGCCTAACTCCTTGGTTATCAAGGGGTTAGGTCGGCCTGCCCCGCGCAACTCGTTGATATTCAACGACTTACAACAAAATGCCAATTTACTTAACTTTTTTCTTGCTATAATTACTTTTATAGCTTACTATACTTATATGAAAGCAAGAGAAGTAAAAGTAAGAAAGCCAATCCTTTTCACTAAGGCAAGAGCATTCAAAATGAGAAACAAAGTCTTAGACCGCAAAGTTAAACACAAGAAAAATTATGTATTATATACCTAACTCACACAACGAAGGCGACACAGAAATCGACTTTAGTAATTTAGATTCCATACAAGCAATGGATACAGCGACTGAATTATTAGAAGTCAATATTATTGACAAGGCAGATTTAGATGCTAGGGATTTACTAGGCTACTCTTTATTAAAAGAGGTATTCGGTAGTATCGCTGAAAAAGCTTATGCCTACGATCAACTATCTCAAGTTTATAAAAATTAACTATTGACAAAAACAATCACTACTATATTATCACTATTATGAATACTACAGAAAATACCAACAACTCACCCAAAGTTAATCTTCATATCTGCGGAGGCAATCGTACTCTTGTAGATTTCGATCAAGTAGTCGGGGTTCCTACTCCGCCCGTAGAGTATCGCAAGAAAGAAAATGCCAATGGCGAAAGAGCCGTCTCTTATCAGCCTATCGCCCATGAGGCATTAGTGCATCGCACCAAAGGTTTTTTGGAAACCAATGGCTTCACCATTCAAGATGAGGTTCACTCTCTTGCTCGCAACGATAACCACTATTTTGGTTTATTTTCAGTCGATCACCCTAATCGTAAGGCTAGTGATCGTGGTTGTGTAGTTGGTCTTCGCAACTCTCACGACAAAACATTTCCTGCGGGATTGTGTGCAGGTGATGCTCCCTTTGTGTGCGATAATCTTATTTTTACCAATACTATTAAATTAGCGCGTCGCCACACTCGCAACATTTTGCAAGATCTTGATTTTACTATCAATCGTGCATTGGGCAAATTGTTTGGCTTTTGGAATGGTCAAGACAATCGCATCAATGCCTATAAAGATTTTGATCTTTCAAATTCCCATGCTAACGATCTTGTGATTAGGGCTTGCAAGGCAGGTGCTTTGCCTAAGTCTAAAATCATGGATGTTGTCAATCAATGGGAGTCTTCCGATCACCCCGAATTTTGGGATCGCAATGTAAATTCTCTTTACAATGCTTTTACTGAGGTGTATAAAGGAAACTTAGTTGCCTTACCTAATCGCTCGGATGCCTTGCACTCCGTTCTTGATGGCGAGGTCAACTTTGATATTAAAAACCATGTCGAAAATGTTCTCGATATGGAGGTAGTTGAAGGTGAATTAGTCGAAGCTTAAATAAAAGCTTGACAAATATAGAAAGCCCCTCCAAACGGAGGGGCTTTTTTGTGGGCTGATTTATTTCATAAGTTGTTGATATTCAACGACTTACGGCGGGCCGCCCCGCATAAATGCTTGATAACCAACGACTTATGTAGCTAAGTAAAAAAAAACACTTTTTTTCTTGCTGTCACTTGCTATCCGTCTTAATGTAGTAGTATGAAACACAGAGATAGCGGAAACTTAAAGATACTAAAGCAATTGCGTAAATGTCCAGAAATCAAAGACATCCGCGCAACCGCCAAAGGCTATATGCTTATGGCAACTAATGGGAAGCAGTATTTGACTCACTTGAGTCCAAAGGCTCATCATCCATTAAGAAAATGGTGCAGAGAGAATACTTCCATTCAAGCGCTAAAGTTTTAGTTGACAGACAATAACCAATAGTATATATATTATTATATGAAAACATTCGATGATTTAAAATTCACTTACGATGAATCCATGAGAAGATGGATGGCATCGCTCACACTTGACAACGGATATTCTTTTTCAGTTATTGCGGGTAAAAATGAGGGAGCATTTGAGCCATTTTATGGTCGTTATCCCGATACTTTTGAAGTTGCAGTATTTAATCCCGACGGAAGTTGGGTTCCTTTATCTGTCTCTGATGATGTGCTAGGTTGGCAAGAGCCACACAGAATTACTTCTCTTATGCATCAATTTGAGATGGACGGCAAAGCTCACGAAGATTTGCTTGTAGCAATACGGGCAGACTTTAATCAAAAACTTGTTGACTCTCACTAAAAACTAGATTACCTTATTATTATGACATTAACAGAAGATCAAAGAATCGCCATCATTAAGCACGCCGTCCAAGACTCCAAGGGTCTTGGTCTTAAAACTTCCCTTGAGGATTTCGTCTCAGAGATTAAGTCTCAAGAGGTTTTGGGCGAGCATGGTTTACTAGACGCGCAAAAGTCAGACATTGAAGATGAGTCCTCATTGTTAAAGCATTCCCCAAATGCCGAAGACATTGACGAAGAAGACAACTTCATGGGCTTAGGTATATCTGACCAAATGAAAGGAGTCTACAATGGATAGTATATTAGAATTTTTTGTTTATTTATTCTTTCTCATGCCAACCTTTTTTGCTTTCTTTCTTATGTTTGAATGTATGTTCAGCGACAGGGACGAAATAGAGTTCAGGTAAATAAGAACTCACCCTTTTAGCGGGACGCGGATAAGAAACCCCGTAAGTCGTTGATACTCAACGGCTTATGGCGGGCGGCCCCGCGTAAGTGCTTGACTACCAAGGACTTATGACAACTTTTATTTTAATTCACTTTTTTCTTGTGTTTAGTTAAGTTCGGTGGTAATGTATTCTTATGATTAACTTATTATCCAACCCGAGCAAGATGCCTTGCTATTCGTTCAACATTCCTGCTTTCAAGTATTGCCCTGCCGCGCAGCTATTAGCAAAGATTAAAGAAGCGGGCAAGAAATTCATTTGCGATTCTTGCTATGCTTGCAAAGGTTTTTATATGTTTTCCAATGTCAAGGCAAGCTTGCAAGGCAAGGCGGATCTCATTACAAAGTCTTTACATCAAGACAATGGAGACACTTTTGTTAATGCAATGTGCAAACAAATTCGCGCAAAGTATTTCGACAAGCATGGCAACAAGAAAAAACTCAAAAAGACAAACACGGATTTGTTTCGCGTTCATGATTCAGGCGACCTCTTTTCCCCCAGGTATATTTCTGCATGGGTTAGAATTTGCGAGCAATTTCCAACTATTAAATTTTGGTTTCCAACTAGAGAATGGAAACGCGACTCTCAACTTCCACACTTGCAAAAGTTAGCTAGTCTTAAAAATGTTTGCATTAAGCCGAGCGCAATCTATGTTGACGAGCCAGCCCCTCAAGTAGACGGGCTTGACGCAGGCACTTCGGTTTATACTAGCAAAGAGCAAGCCGAGCAAGACGGACATTTTGTTTGCCCCGCAACTTATGTTAAAGGTGAGGACGGCAAGATTCTTGCAACTTGTCAAGCCCATAATTGCAACTTATGCTTCATCAAAGGATGCAAGAAAGGCATTGCTTACTTAGCCCATTAATTTCATAAGCCCCTGTAAGTCAACGACTTACGGCGGGCCGCCTTGCGTAAACCGTTAACATTCAACGACTTAGAACAATCTTTTTTTTATTGAAGTTTTTTCTTGCTATAGTTAGTTAGATGCCTTAGTGTGTTGGTATGACAATTAAAGACAACGGAAAAGAATTCTACTTCGAGCGCTTGCCAAATGGCTTGCTAAGAACTTATGACTATAAATCTGCTTGGGATGTTACATTCCAAAGAGTTGACGGGGTTTGGAAGGGTCACTTTCGTGGCGACTATATCGGCTACAAAGGTTTACTCAACAAACTCAACTTACTACAACAGCAGGTGGATGCAGAAAAAGCATTGGCAAAGGATTTGGCTGAAGTAGCTTGACAAACAAAACAAACTGAACTAGATTATTATTATGATTACATTAGACACACCCGAAAAACAAGATATGTTTCGATTTCTCAGTCTCAGATCCGCTCTCAAAATGGAGTGCGTCGGAATGAAGAGAAGAGGTCAATCAGCATATTCAATCATTAAAGAACAATACGGATTCAAAGGAAACAAAAAATCTGTACTTTCACAAATGGAGCAAATTATAAAAGAATTTAAAGAAAGTTAATTATGACAGATACAACATATCACGGATGGAAAAATTGGGCAACTTGGAATGTTGCACTTTGGTTATCTAATGACGAATTGCTTTACAAGTTAGCTCGCAGATGTGTGAGGTATGTTGATTTTGCAGATCGTTTGGAAGAAATGGAAACATTTCAGACTCCTGACGGGGCGAGCTACAACGATCCCGATCTTGACATCAATGCACTTGATGAGTTGCTCTTGGAAGATTAATTACATAAACCCCTGTAAGTCAACGACTTATGGCGGGCCGCCCCGCCTAAGGGCTTGATAATCAACGACTTACATATCTTCGGTGAACATATACAATCTACCTTCGGGGTTTGCACCTGTTGCGGTAATGTCAGTAAACGCTCCGTTTTTAAGATTGACAGCCAAGCAATCTTCGCTTATGTATCTTTCTCCCCTCTTGTCATCTGCCCTTTCGGCACTTTCTACAACGGCAATCTTGCCTTGGGATATTGTGGTGAGTACGAGTTTTTTAGTTGCCATATTTAATTTTTTGTGCAAGTCCTTCGACATTGATGTATTTTTGGTTTGCTTGTATCGCTAATTCTTCAGCACGACGCACCGCCTTGCTTCTGCGACTGAATTCGTCTATCATTTTACCGAAAGCGAATACTTGAAACCAATTAGAGAAGTTTTGATTTTTTTTGATTGAGATCATATGTTTACAATGTATTAGAGTTTGTTAGTAGAGTCAAGACTTTTTTGTATTCTTTTTGAGCTTGGTCAAGCGCGGCATGAGCATCCCTTATGGCTTCTGCCGTAGTAAAGGTTTCGCTCCATTCTTCTTTTGTTCTATTTAGAAGAAAGTTAAGATTACCACGAGCCTTACTCATAGCAAGAGCGCAGTCAAGTTGAGGATATGGTTCGCGTTCACTCATGCGAAAAACGGGTGAAGTTTTACATCCTCGAAACGAATGCCTACTATGCGATCTGTACGATAGATACGCACTTCAGCTATTAGACCAAGCTCGGGATGATTGAACTCGCCCTGGTATTGCAGTATTTGATTGTCGCGCGATATAAGAACATCGCCTTTATTGAATGGTTCTTTAATTTTTGTCATACCTTACTATCCTATATTTGAGGGCGAATGTCAAACATAATTGTGTTTTATTTTCCATCAAATAATCTTGACACGGGACTAAGCCCGCGCTATAGAAGTTTTTACATAAGTCCTTGGTATTCAACGGCTTATGGCGGGCCGCCCTGCATAAAGGGCTGATAACCAACGACTTACGAGCTTATTGCTCGTATTGGTCATGGTAGCCATAGTCATAGTCATCATAAGCGTCTATGCTAGGCTCTTCATGGTTGCGATGAACCTCAGGCATTTCAGCAGGCTCATCGCTGTCCCTAACGTCTTCGATGATTTTGTCGAAACGAGCAAGGCGAGCAAGCTCTTTTTGTTGAGCTTCATATTCAAGGTCAGTCATCCCTGAGGCGTGAGCGAGGCGGTCGAGTGAATCGTAATTATCTGTCATATATATACAACATAAGGGATATACTAATACATAGCAAGAAAAAAGATGTTTAATTGTGATTTATTTTTTACCAAATAATCTTGACACGGGCTAAAAGCCGCGTTATAGCGATTTTTACATAAGTCGTTGAATACCAACGACTTACGCGGGCGGGCCCGCATAAGTGCCTGATAGTCAAGCACTTAGGCAAACTTTTACCAATTTACGGGGTGTTCGCCTGTCTCCTGAAAGTGGCGAGCTTCACTAACCGAGCAATTCAGATCGTCGCAGATGTCTGCGAGTCTGTCGTCTTCTCTGCTACTACTAACCCTGGGAAACCTGGGGTCGGTGTGACGCATTGCCATCGCGCGAGCTGCGCCAAACAACTTCCACGGCAACTTGCCCTCCTTGCATAAGTTATATATGCACTGCTTGCGAGATACACCTTCGGCACGTATAGTTCCATACTCATGATTAGCATCAGCAAAGGATAGATGTGCTGTGATTAGTTTGTGATCGATTTTTGAGAATGTTATATTTGTTATATTCATATGTATAAGGTAGATTATCGGCTTGCTTGAGTCAACACTAAAACAATTATTTATCAAACATTATTTCTAAACAAGTGTCCAATTGCTCAAGGAAAAGTCTTGGCGCATCAGTCACAAACCATGTTTTGCTTGCATTAGTGATTAACCTTTCTGTGAGCTTATCGCTTACAACCTTTAAAAGATCTGTGTTCTTGTAGGTGTTTGATTCGGTCAATTCACCTGTTTTCTCCTCAGTCAATTTAGCCATGTAAACGTCGATGTATTCGGCGCGATACTGATCATTCAATAGGATATCATCTTGACAAGCTACCGCTTCGACTCGGTAGGATGTACCATCGATGCCCATGATAAAGTTAAAAGTGAATTCTTGTGTGTCTGTGTTATATAATGATTTCATATATATAAACTAAGGGAAATTATAGCTAAAGTCAAATTTATTCGCAATTATCTAGCAACTATTTTATTGCACTATCCGACCATGTGAATTGGCGCGATGTTTGTACGGATGTTTCATAAGTCATTGAATACCAACGACTTATGCGGGCGGGCCCGCCTAAGTGCCTGATAGTCAAGCACTTAGGTAAGGCTTTTGTTAGAAAATGAGAGGATCAGGCAATGTGGTATTACAGGCGAACCAATCGGATGAGTCAATTTCTTGACCATTTAACACAGGCTCGAATTTATATTGACAAACTCCTGCATTTGCTATACCATTGACGCGTTCGCGTGTGGTGGGGGTATTCCATCCCGCAAGCGACCACCTGACAAGCCCGTCAGGATCACGCTTAACAATAGCGTTGCCATGCAACCAAACAGTCTTGCCGTCTGTCTTGGTATTACCTACTTTTAAAGATTTGCCTTGCTCGAAAGCTTCCTTGATTTGTTGTGTTACTTTTCTCATTTTCTTATCCTTTTGAAACTAAAATTAATGTTACTACTATGCCCAAGATGAATTCTGCTATTAACATGATTATCGACCCAAGTAAAGTTTTACTTGCATTTTTGTTGCGGGCTGTAAGTCAGAGAAGAAAACCTCTGTTTCGATTTGCGTTTGTTCGTGGTGTTTGACGTATGCAATTTGCTCGTCTTGATGTGCGCGAACAACTCGCACGGCTTTATTATTTGTTTTGCTATGATAGATTGATCCGTTTTTGATTTTCATATATAAGTAAGTTAACGTTTTAAGGCGTGCGAGTCAAGCTTTTTAGGCATTTCTTTCAACACTTTTCCAACCATAACGGCGCACGTCGTCATCATAGCTCGCACGTGGTAGCATCTTTGTGTATTCGTCAATCGCTGACAAGATCCAATCTCTAGTTTTTCCTTCAGCAGGAACAAAGGTATGCTTTTCATGATCGTAATGATCAGAAACAAGTCGGCGCTTTAGTGATTGAATTTCGAACTTTATATCTTTAACTGTCATATATATAAGGTAGCAAAACAGGGGGGTCGAGTCAAGCTAATTGAACTTTTTTTTTAAATTAATTATTGCTACCCACCCCATTTTTTGAATAAATCACTAATAGGTCTTTTCAAATAGCGGCGGGGGGTGGTATTTCTCATTCTCAAAATAAACAAGTATACTTTCAAATATTTGCTTAATCGAAAAAAATTTGGAGGCTATAAAATAAAACTAGAAAAATAACTA
>Ga0181402_1000575_pt1 | contig 13696 bp, 16 predicted proteins | sample 25SPOviralmetaG_FD_130131 | JGI IMG/M metagenome (GOLD analysis project Ga0181402, IMG submission 130131) | Marine viral communities from the oligotrophic San Pedro Time Series (SPOT) site, San Pedro Channel, CA, USA - 25 SPOT_SRF_2011-08-17 | ecosystem: Environmental > Aquatic > Marine > Strait...
AGGTTTTACTCGTTTCATTTTCTTTAATGATTTTTCAAGTTCCTTCATTCCACCTTTGCCGAGATAATCTTCCCAATCATAATGATCTGAAATATGATCCCAAATTGTTTCACCAGGTAAATCTTTTGCTACCGATGGACGCATTTCAGTAACGATTTTTGTTTGTCGTTCCGTCAATAAATTGACATCAATATATTCATTAACATTCTCGTTGAATAATCCGTGAATCAAATTACCAGGAATAAAATCAGGTAACATATGATCAAGTTGCTTTGCAGTTAGTTTACTTTTCTTTGCAATAGCAGTTAATGCTTTTTTACCAAAAAACATTTTGTGACCTTTGTCTTTTGAGTTTTTAATTTTATCAGCAACTTCTTTTCCTGTGAGAGTTGTTTCTTCAGAAATATTTCTGAGATCTGAAAGTTCTTCACGAACAATTTCTTTGATTCTGTTTTTTGATATTTTCATAATAAATTACTTTTGTAAAATGCTTTCTATTTTATTGAGATATGTTTTAAGTGTTTTTAAGTAAATTTTTGAATCAGTTACAACATTGCCTGTTGGTTTATATTTAAAAGTTTTTTTAAACACAATATTGCCATTTTCATCGTTTACTTCGATTGGAATTGTTTCAGCACCTTCCCAACCAAGTGTTGCATAAATTATGCAGTTTGGATACTTCTTGTTATGCCATCCCCAACTTCCACTCATTCCTTCTACTTCAAGTTTCCATCCGTTTAGACTTACTCTTTTTTGCACAAGAAACTTTTCAAGATTCGCATTATCGACTTCTTCACGAATAATTTGTTTAAGATGCTTCTTTGATATTTTCATAATGATGTATATAATCCTGTGTTTTGTTCAAATGTATCTTTTAGCATATCCACATAAATTCCGTTTGCTTTGTATTTTACTTTTTCTTTGTAATTTCTAATGCTTAAAAATTCTACATCGTATGTGTCCATGCTATTTAAATTTATGCGAACATAATTTACACCTTTTGAATTTTTTCCGATTTTAAATACCATTCCTTTTGGTCCAATGAAAAAGTCTTTTGCTCCTGTCATGCGAACGAACTGCCGGCCTCCGAGTTGATCAATAATTTCGTTTCCTTCTCCTTTGTTCATTGATTCAGAAACTTGCTTGGATTCTTTTAAATCATCAATGCCAACCACTTCCTCTTTACCAGAACTTGGTTTAATTTTAACAAAGTTTCTTGGAAATCCTTTTCCTTTTCCACCAAGTTTTATCACCTTTGCATTTTTGCCGTTCTTCATTGTGACCATATCTCCAACCTTAAGATCGTTCCATCCGTACTCGGACACCTGTTCAAGTTCTTCTTGAATCATTTCTTTAAGTTTTGATTTGGTGATTTTCATTTTACTTAATTCCAAACTTCTTCAACCAAGGTTTTGCAGTATTAACTCTTGTAAATGTATCATCTCGTTCTCTTGCACCCAAATCCCAATATGCGTTAAATACCTTCTTTAATGAATTGGCATTGTATTTGGTTTCTTTTGACATATGATCAACAAACTCTTTTTCGTCATAATGTTCCATTGAGTTTGCAAGTTGATCAACCACAAATTCCAAGTCACTCATGTTTTCGTTTACAGGTTGAACTTCTTCTTTGATTCCAAACTTAGAAAGAAACTTTTTGGATTTTCCAATATCAATTGCCATATGAAAACGATCCATTGCTTTCATTTTGAAATACGCATCATACAACTTTTCAAAATCCTTTTCATTGTACTTGGTATTTTTTGCCATATGTTGAGCAAATTCATCTCTTGGATACAAATCAACTGAATTCGCAAGTTGGTCTAAAACAAAGTTAATATCTTTGTTTTCAGTTACAGAATCTTCTTTGATTGATTTTTGAAGTTTCTTTAGCAAATTTGCCAAATGCTTTTTTGCGTCTCCTGATAACTTGCTTTTATTTTTTACAATAATGTCGGCAAGATACTCAACCTTGAAATACTTGAGTCCCTTGGCATCTGCCATTGGATGTGATCCTGTACCAAAGAAATTGATTGCACCAACTGCAAGTTGGATTTCACTTGATGATAGTGCGTTGGTGTTGATGTTTGTTCCTTCGGACTCATTGATTGCTTCGGCAAGACGAACTTCTTTTTTGTTACTTGCAGAAAGAGTTACGGTTGAAGAACGACCTTTTTTTTGTACATCAATCATTCCTTTTAGTTTACCATCGGTATGAACTTTGACAACAACACCATCATAATTACCATTAAATTTAACTTCGTCACCAACTTTGAATTTGTGATTTTCTGTCACTATATCTGCGATGACTTCTCTTACGAGTTCTTTGAGTTCTTCTTTTGCTTTCATTTTATTAAACATTGTTTCTTGTACAATTTCAGTTAATTCACCCATTGCGATGTTATCGTTGCTGATGTATTCTGCGTCACTACCGACATTCTGTTTGCTTGTGATGTAAATGCTATCACTTCCCCACTTACGTGATGTGATTTTATAGTATGCAAACGGACTCGTTGCAAAGTCTACTTTCATACCAAGTTTTTCAAGATCATCACGATAATTAAGAAAAGATTTTTTTCGCATCATCTTGATGATTTTCATTTTTTCAGACTTATCAATTCGTTCAACAATGGATTTTAAATTTTTCATAACAATAAATATATATTTGTTTGGTTAATAATTCAAACAAATAATTGCTATAAAAACTCAATCTTCTTGTGTTGGAATATCTAATCTAAGTTTAGTAGTTGGATTTCCTTGATTATCAACATCAATTACCTTTACAAGTTTACACTTGTCAGGATATCCTACGAACTTTTTTGGAGTTCCATCTGCTTCAATAACTCTGTGTAATCCAGGTTTTGGATCAATTTGAACACATTCAAGTAAATCATGTCCATTATATTCACCCTTATCATACGAATGTGGATACAATCCTTCTTCTTGATTAAGATATCCCATAATTCGTCCGTATCGGGTTCCACCACCACTTTTACAGACAACGCACTTTCCCACTTCAAATGTTTCTTTTTTAAACAAATTCTTACGTGGTGTATAATGTTTAAGTTTACTACGTTTTGCTTTAAACTTTTTAAGCTGACCTGCTGTATTTTCAAGTGGAGTAAGTTCTTTTGGATCAACCTCGATGCACTCAATCGTAGGATCACTTATATTATCCTGAAGTATTAAGGTGATTTCACCGATTTTTCTTTTTTGACCTCTACTAGTAATTGTTTCTTTTACGTTATCACCAATTTCTAATTCACGTTTTTTCTTTGTCATTTTTAAATGTAGTATGTGTTTGTTTGCTTTGCAAATTTTATTTGCGTAAATTTATTTTTTTGTTGATTCTCTCACGTTCCATTTTGCGTTTTTCATATTCTTTGTCCATTTTTCTCGTTTGGTAAAGATAGATAGGATAGGTAACGGGGAGGCACAGGTAAGCAATAAAAGTTGTAAATTTATCAGTAAACCAATTCCACATATTATATAAATATAATTCATATCTAATTTTATATAATATATTATCTCGCAACCCACTTACCTAGATTAAAATCATAGTAAGCATTTTCAGTCATGTATACCCAATTACCGGTACTTGGAGTATACAAGTATGGAAAGTATTCGTTTGATGTCCACACCCAACCAAGATCGTCTTGATACAACCAAACCGAGTTAAAATCAATTGCCCACTCTTTGTAAAACCAACCAAGAGTTTCGTGGTATACCCAATCATTTCCTTCAACTTTGTAAAAGTAACCGAACCATTCAAGATGATACCAGTTTTCTCCTTGAGCAGTTGCTTCGTCCCAAGCATTTTTGATAGCAACAGGCATCGCAGGAATTTCAACGACCTGGACTGCAATTTCACCAGTTTCATATTCAGTTGCAGAATTTTCGGATGATGTTTCAGTTTCAGTATTGTTAGACTCAGACTCAGTTACTGCATCAATAGATTCGGACTTTACAATGTTATGATCGTCATTGGATTCAGAAGTTTCGTTTGAATTGGACGTATCACCACCATTCCAATTACCAGATGCATCTTCATTGTCAGCAACAATTGTATCTGCTGAATACGGATTTGTATCATCGTCATTGCTTAATTGAATTTCAACGATATCTGATAAATCCTGAATTGTATTATATTGTTGTGACTTGAATTGTATACCTACTTTGTTTGTAGATATTCCGAGTTTATTGATATCAATCGCAAGTTTTCCATTTTCAAGATTTTGAGTATGAATTACATCTGAGTTTAATATAACATCAACTAAAAATAATTCGTCACGATTTAAAGGTGAAACCGATGTAATATTCAAAATATTGTTGTGAAGTTCATATTCAAACGGGTAACTAATTTCTTGTTCAAAAACTTCATTGATATACTCAGAAGAATTTGCTTGAACTTGCTCAAATGTAAGTTCTGCGTTTCCTGCAAGTTCTGTAACTTGTGTATCATATAAATCTTCAACTCCGTCAAAATCTTTATCAATGATGAGAAATTTTTGCATTCTATCGTATGAATAAGTTTCTCCGTGGGCAATTAAATTGCGAACATATACATGAGACGAATTTGAATTACTAACTTTTATAGTAAACTCACCGGAAGCATTTCTACCAAATGAATTTGTTCTAAATAAAGCAGTTCCATTGATAATGTTGCTTGTTATTTTAACATTACCAATTTGCAATTCAGCACTTTGTGCAGTCTGTGAATCTATTCCAACATATATAACAAGATCACTTGTACGATTCTCAGGAGCAAAATCCTTGATTCCCATGACATAATAATTTTGAATTGCATTTGCAGTATGTTGAGTATAATTAGTAAACTCAATTTTCTGACGATACAGACCACGTGGAAAATTATTAAACCTTAACTCAGTGGGTGACACACTACCTAAATTACGTGGAATAGGATTTGAATCGGTGACCGTTCTTCTTGTTTTACCTTGATACACCAGGGCACTTTCTCCGTGTATTGTATTCAAATTAACTTGAAATGGTTCTTCAGAAAAAACAGGAACATAATAGTCGTATGAATCTTTTGTTTTGGCAATCCAATTTGGAATATTTGCTTCATTTAATTCTTTGTCACCAAATGTCCACCAAAATTCATGTCTGTAATCATCACCATATGCAAGAAATATATTTTGTCTATTCATAAATTCCGTATAACGTACAACAGGATACAAACCACTTAGTTTTTCTTCAGAAAATACAGGAATCTTTTTAAGAAACTCACTTGTAGCAACTCCGTTTATTGTTGGAACTACCGACTCAAATATGTTTCTGAGTTTTTCATGTGAAGGTCTCCATGAACTATTCTTTTGAACTTCTGCTTGAATTATTTCTTTAACTATTCTATAAAAATCAGGATTCCTGTTTAACAGAATTTGATAAGTATTTCCGACAATTGCATATCGTTCATATACACTTGCTCCATCACCTGACCACAATCCCAAACCCCTATCAATCGCACCAGCAGTTGCGGTATAAGGAAGATTTTTAATGAAATCATAATTAAAAGTTTGATTTGACCAACGAGTTCCTTCTTTTTTGGTAAGCATATATAGTGTTTCTGAGTCTGTGGGGTAAGCACGAATATACTCGTCCACTAGTTCATACGCAACTCCCTCGGCAGATGCTTCTTCAAATCCACTTAAATCTTGATTTGCGTGCCAGTATCCACGATAATCACGACCATAGTATTTATACTTACCTTTCCATCCGTGGATAAGTTCGTGAATAAATAATCTTGGATTCCAAGATGAATCTGCTTCCATTCTACGACCACCACCATACGATGTCCAATATCCGTAACGACTTCCAAGACGATAAATTTCGCATACAAATGATTCGTTTGGATGACCCAATCTTTTGTACATTATAGGAAGTAATTTTGAAAGATAATTTTCACAACGAGATTGAAACTCATTTTGCTCTTCTGCATTTAATCCTGATTCAACAAAATTGTATGAAAACAACATTCTATTTTTTGTAAAATGAGGTTCATTTTCAAGAGCAGTATCATCATAATCAAGAGACACTGTATGTGAGTTATTAGGATAATCACCTGAATCGTTGGGATTAAATCCATACCTCAATTCAGCAACATCAGTCATTCCGTCACCATCAGTATCGGTAAAATCACCTGAATAATTTACCAAGTTACTGCCTTCAGGGGCAGTTGGATTTTCATAAGCAAATGTAACCGAAGTTATCATAGCAAACAAAATATAGATTGTATTTTTTATTTTCATATTTCTCTCATTCATATACAAGTATCCTACCAAATTTATTATAAAAAGTCAAGCATTATTTTTAAGAATCTCTTCAATATCGTAAACTGCACTTATAGTTTTTCCACCAATATGCCATGTTGTAATATCCACCGGATTAGTGCCATGTTCTCCCATGCTTGCAGGACCATTTTTCCAATTGTAAATGGTTGCGACTACTCCGTCATTGAACATTATGTTCCACTCAACATCAACTTTATTATCATCTGAAGCACCCATAGGAGTTCCGAAAACCTTTAATAGATTTTCAAAAGTTTCGGAAATTTCTCCTTGGTATGATGTTCCATTAACATCAATTTCAGAATTGTTGTGTGTTTCGTAACGCAGAGTGAAAGAACTCATGCACCACCTTTTGCAAGTGCTACCATTAACGCAAGCATACGTTCTTCAGGACTCAGTCCTTTAAGTTTCTTCTTCAGTTGTTTAATTGTTTCTTTGTTCATATCTACATCTCTCCTTGTTTTATTGGTTTATTTTTTATATTAAGCACTTAAATGCTTCTTTACTTTATTCGCAAGCATCATTAAAATTTTATCTGCATCTTTGTCTACTCGTTCAATTAAAAGTTCATCAAGTGTAGATGGAACTTCTACACCCACACCCAACTCCTTTAGTTTTTTTACTACATTCAAATAATCGTGACGTGCTTGCTTCCACTTTTTTTGATCCTGTTTCATACTATTTTTAATCTTAGACTTAATTTGCTCATCACTATAAAATATTTTTGCAGTTCTAATCTTCTTAGCAGTTTTTTGTAATTTATCTACTGCATCTTCTGTTTGATTCGCAACAAGAATATTAGCAGTAAATAATAAACTCAGTGTAAATAGTAATTTCATTTTAAACATTTGCTACAAGTTTCTGATAATGCTTATCATAATCAATCCAATATGCAGTAAAATCTTCCTCAACAAATTCCTTTGCCCAACTTGGACTTTGATTTGCATTGGTAGGAAACCACCCTGCATCTGATTGTTTTTGATTGTTGATCATCCACAACTTCACGGTTGTAGGAACGTTTGCACTCATCAAACGATAACCACGACTTAAAGCAAATGCTTTGCCAGATTCGTTGTGTTGAACAAGCACGTAAGGAATATCTTTTGGATTCTTTTTCATAGTAAATAAATTAGTTAATAGGATAAGAGTAGGAATACGAATTTGCTTTATTCGTTGCAATTTCTTCAAGTTCTTTTGTGTCGGTTAATTGTGATTCAAAGTTGATAACGTCGCAATTATAGTCATAAGCAAAAACAATGTTCTTGAACTTTCCGTTGTCATCACGTTCATCATCTAACTTGATTCCGATGGAACGATGTTCTTTTGCATAATAAGAAAACTTATCAGGATTTCCAACCCAAAATACTTCACCGATAATTCCACGATTCTTGCGACCACGATTAATTTCAACCATCTTGCCTTTTGCAACCGTCTTTGCAGTTTCTTCGTCTGCTTCAATTGCAGACTTCAAAAAAAGATTCTTGCGTTCAGCAGTTGCTTTTTCAATAATCTCAGGAGTCGCATCAATTGTTGCTCCGTAACCATTCGAGTAAAAACGAGTGGTAGCAAATTGCTTGTGAATAAGAGAATTCGTTTCGTCATCCCAAACAATCGCATAAAAATCAGAATCGTTATATCCGTTTTCTTCGTAGGTTTCTAAAACTCGTCCTACATAAGTTTCCTTGGTTTCAATAATTTCAGCATGACCTCCGTCACGTTCTTTTGAATAAACTGGTGTAAATATTGGCATAATTTTCTCTCTCTATTTTAGTTTTTTTTAACTCTCTCTAATCTCACTCTCAATACAAGTATACTACCAAAATTATTATAAAAAGTCAACAGTTAAATGCATCTTAGGCAAAAATAAATTCAGAATTTTCAATTTTGTTTTGAAGAATAGTTTGCTTTTGGTCATTACGTTCGTTGTGACCTTTGACCTTGAAAGTTCCTTTGATCTTAGTTCCCTTACTCATAGGTTCATCAGTTTCGTTGTCCCAAAATTCTCTCCAAATAACATAAACATTTGCATTCTCGTCCTTGAGAGTAGTAAGATGACCTGTTCCCCATTGAGTAGGAAAATGATTCTGAAACATAATACTAAGTTCTAATTCAAGAGAATCACCTTCTTCACCTTGGAAAGTGCTTTTTGCTTTCCACTTGGAAATGTTGTCTGCTTTACGTTTTTCTGCTTCAGCAATTAGTTTTTGGTTGTTTTCAAACCAATCAACTTTGTTTTGAATTTCTTCATCAGTTACATCAGTATCAATGAAGTACCAACGACCTGTGAAATTCTTGGTCTTGAATAATCCAGAAGGTTCAATAGCAACAGGATGAGTAGTAACTTCAGATGAAGGATGAAATGCTTTTAAACGTCCATGTTCCTTGACAATCTTGTATTCGTCACAAATGTCATCATCAGGAACGTGAATGAAATATCCGTCTTTGGTCATTCCCTTGGGATTAAACCAATTTTCTTTGTAATATTTGAAGAACTTTCCGTCTTTGTATATCTTTGCCATAATCTCTCTTTTTTAAAGGGATTCTTCCCTCACTCTCAATATAAGAATACTACCAAAATTCTTATAAAAAGTCAAGAAAAAAGATTACTATGTCCAAAGATATTCTCTGATTTTTACAATTTCAAGAAGATTTTGCTGAATCTCTGTTTCAGTTTGTTTTTCAAGTGCAGACATTTCTTCATATCCAGGATCATTGGATTTATCAACAAACTCAATTAAACTTTTTTCATCATACAATTCTGACATCATTTCGTCTAATCTCTTTCGTCTTGCAGGTAAAGTGTATTTGGCAAACTTGTATAAATTTTCTATATTTCTATAAATCTCTGCACTCTTTTTATCAGATTCCCAATCTGTATATTCTGTTGGTTCGTTTTCAACGAAATCAATTATACACGCAAACAAAAAATCTTGAATAAGTTCCGGTTTGTCTGAATATGTATGTGGAATTATTTTTCTTGCCCACGCATTTTTTGGGAAGGTGCGTGTCCAAGTATTTTCTATTAGTTTGTCTTTCCAAACTGACAATGTAATAAAAATGTTTTCAATACCATCACGAATTCTAAATTGAATTGGATAGTTTTGTTTCCAGTAATCTTCAAATCGTTCTCCACCCCATTCATACAACTTCGGTAAACGATACCAAAATCCAAAAACTTCTCGTTCTGATTTTGGAAGTTGTTTGTATTGTTTTACATTGCTAACATTTACAGTTTTCATAATTTACCAAGGTAATAACTTTGATTCATATATAAACCACTTTGATTTTATGTGTGATAATACTTTATACATAGTTCCAAATAAATATTTGATTGGTTTTGCGTAAAATGTACGATACACTTTATACCACAATTTCTTGCTTCTGATTTGATAAATTTCTGCTTGTTTTTTAAATTCTGCTTGATATGATTTTCTGTTTTCGTTGGAATGCTTTTCAAATTCTGTTAATTCAATTGCATCAAGTTTGCCATACGAAAATTTTGCATTGAAACTTACACTATAATCATATTTGCTTCGGTGTTCGTATGTATGAAAATTCAACTCTCCGTGATAACTACTTTCAACTTCAGGTAAATCTGATGAAGGTTCACTATAAAAATCCGGACGACTTTCACGAACCAAAAGTTTTCCTGTTTTGGTTATTCTATAATTGTCCATCAAACAATTCATATTCTTGCTTTGAAATGTATATTCACTCCACTTTACATTGGAAAGTTCTTTGCAATCTTTTGGCAAAGGCATTTCGTATTCACAAATTACATAATCAAACATTCCCATTACTTTAAAGTTTCTGTATTGATATGTGTTTCGTTATCAAAAATATCATATTCATTCTCAATTTCATCTACATACGAATCTTCTTCAGTTGGCAATTTCCAACTTCCAATAACACATTCATCAAAAAGATCATCTACATTGTCAGGATGAAATCCTGCACTTACAAGCAATCCTTTGAATTTTTCTGCAATGTCATATATGTTATGATCTTCACAATCCGACTTCCAACAATATGTTTCGTTGTTTATTTCAATTTTTATTTTCATTATTGTTTAATATAAAGTATTTTCAATTAAAAATCAATTCCAAAAAAAAGGTGGGACTTCCGAGAGAATAGAAGTCCCACCGAGTGTGAGAGAAAGAAAAAGTGGAACTCCTTGAGAGAGTAGGAGTTCCACCATGAGAGAACCGATTACTTATCAATATGGAGTTCTTTGAACTGCATCATCTTGATTTTCATCGGGATTGAGAGAAAATAATTCATCGGGAGTATCTTCGTTTTGAACAAACTTTTGAACGAATTGCTTCATGTAAGTACGTTCCGAATCTGCACCACCATCATCTGAAAAGTGAGGATAAATTGATGCTTCTGCGATTTCAATTAAATTGAATCCATCATAAGCAAGACCGGCCATTTCAACTGCACTACGAGTTGAAAGAGCATCAGTAATTTTTGCTTCAGCGGACTTTACAACCTTGCGAGTATGAGTGGTGATTTCACCAATAACTCCAAGCATATTAACGTCGGCATCAGGGTAAAGCAATTTAAGAAGAGAAACTTCTTCTTCATAATCAAGTTCATCCATTTCCACGGTTACAAAACGATCAAGCAATGCTCTATCCATTACCCTAGTGGAAGTATACTCGTTACCTACATTTGCAGTAGCAACGAAAGTAACTCCATCTGCAACAGGAACAACTTCTGAATCTTCAGATTCGTCCAACCGAACATACCTTTGAAGAGGATCAAGTGGAGTCATAAGAATGTTCCACGCATCGGGGTGTGCTCTTGATAATTCATCAAGAAGAATAATAGAGTTGGGAGTACGAATTGCTTTGATAAAGGAACTTTCGGAAAACACGGTTCCGGTTTCTTTCTTAAAGTGAGTATTACCAATCAAAGCAGAACGGGGATCTTGTGTTGCTCCAAGATTGAAATAATAAAAAGGACGATCAAGAACTTCTGCAAGAGTTTTACTTGCCAAAGTTTTACCACAACCAGAGTTACCCGTCATCATAACATTCTTGCCACGAACTGCTGAACGAACCAAATACTTCCACTTGGTTTCATTCATAAACAACTTGTTGGGTTTCAAAGAAAAACACTTTTTAAGAAAGTCAACGATTTCGTTGTGCTTTTCAGGAATCTCTGAAATTTCCATGCTTGCTTCATCACGTTGAGTGGTAGGAGCAGATTTGGTATCAATAGATACAAACTCTTCAATATTAACTAATCTCCAAAACGGACGACCAGTTTTACCAATTGCACGTTGAAGTGCTTTGTTGGCATTAAATGCTTTACGTCTCAAACTTGCTGAAATTCCATCAACTTTATTTCCCTCTGCATCTACTGCATTGAAACGTGTTTTGTTTTGAACTACTTTTGCTATAATCTCACTCATAATTTTTATTTTTTTTTCTCTTGTTATTCTCTCAGTTTTGAATCTTAATATTACTAAATTTTCTATAAAAAGTCAAGCGTTATTTTTCTAAAGTTTCTTCAAATCCAAAGATTTTATCTTGACACACTTGGCATAGTCCGGAGATGTGAAATTCACGAAGTGAAACATCATCACGAAAAGACTTTTCTGTAATGTTTTCAGCACTACACGAAACGCAAGTACAATTGACAATGGAAGTTTTACGATCAACTCCATATAGAGTTTTGAAAAGTTCATCAATCTTTTCTGATTTCAAACTCGGCAAAGGTTGCCATTTTATTGTATCTTCTATATCACTCATTGTTTATATACTTTACCAAAATTATTATAAAAAGTCAACCCCTAATTTGCACTTTTAGCAAGAAACTTTCTGTTCATAGTTTTTGCAACTTCGTGAACATTGCTGACATTGATAAACTGAGCATCTTTGCCGTACATTCTTTTGAATGCTTCAACGAAACGTTCACGATACCAAGATGAATCAGAATCTTCAACATAGTAACTTGAAACCAAGATACCTTTTTTACGAAGAACATCAACTTGTCTTTTAGTGTGATTTGCAGCGTCGTTGCCTGCATAATCAAATCCGTTTGCTCCTTTTGTTTGAAAATAAGGTTGACCATCTGAAATGTTCACAAAGTAAACGTCACGTTCACTTGTTGCAGGAACAAATGTTTTGCTTAATGCTTCAAAGCACAATCCTTCGGGGGTATAACCACAAGGTGAAAGCATAGGAAACAAAGTTCTCAACTTCATAAAGTTGTCTTTAGTTGAATCGTATGCAATTACAACATAAGGAAAATCACCTTTAGTTGCACGAAAATCAATACGAACATCAAGATTGTCAATCATGCTTGCAGCCTTTGCCATTGCAACACTTGCAGTCATTGTACGATGCCACTTGCTATTTTCGTTGGTGTAACTTCCACTAAACATACTTGAAGAAGCATCAATGCTAATATAAAGCATTGCTTTTTTATATTTGCTGATTTCAACGTGACCAAATACATTTTCCATTCCGTAACCAAGTTCACTAAGCAATCTTCTTTCAATTCTTCCGGTGCGTTGACGCATCGTTTTAAGTTCACGAACTTCACTACGAATTTGAAGTTTCTTTCCAAGAACGGTTCCCATAACAATTCCTTTTTCAACACTCGTTTTGGAGAATTGTTCTCGTTGATAACTTTTCATTGGAAATTCGTTACTTTCAATAAGTGCCTTGGTAAGATTTTTAACCACAATGCAATCAATGCTTCGTGCTTTGTAATAACCACTTTCACCGTGAACGTCAGTTCCAACTTGAACAATTTCAGAACCACTTTGTTCAACTGATTTCATTGCTTCTTGGTCTTTTTTAGAAGCACTCTTTTTCTTGGTGTTTCCTTCCATAAACTCTTTTTGCTTTTTAAGTTGATTTTCAACTCGTTTCTTTAAAGTCTTGCTCAATGAATTCTTTTTAGATTCTTCACCAGAGTCTTCATTTTCATCGTTTGAAGATTCCACCGAATTTCCGTTTGCATTTTCATCAGAATCATTACTTCCATCTGACGAATTTTCTGAATTGTCATCAGACGATTCACTTGCACCAGAAGCACCATTTTCATCAGACTTTTCATTGGATTGATCGTCACCACTTTTTTGATTTTCATCAGAGTTTTCATCAGAATCTGAATTGCTTTCTTTAGACTCAGGTGGATCATTGAAATCATTGTTATTGAAATTAGTTTCGGAATTTCCTTCGGACGATTCTCCGTTTTTGGTTTCTTCCATTTGTTGATTCCAATCAATGTTATTAAAAATGATTTCGGAGATATCAACTGCAACTGAAAGAGCATCATACGAATTCTTCAAACGAGCAACATTATTCAAATCAAGAACTTTGATAATATCACGAAGACCACCTAATGCGTCCAAGTCACGATCATCATTAAGA
>Ga0181402_1000576_pt1 | contig 13688 bp, 3 predicted proteins | sample 25SPOviralmetaG_FD_130131 | JGI IMG/M metagenome (GOLD analysis project Ga0181402, IMG submission 130131) | Marine viral communities from the oligotrophic San Pedro Time Series (SPOT) site, San Pedro Channel, CA, USA - 25 SPOT_SRF_2011-08-17 | ecosystem: Environmental > Aquatic > Marine > Strait...
AACTGAAATTGGTAAAACCTTTTCTGTTGTTAATTTAGATAATAATCTTAACGGCCAGACTGCAAAATTAGTAACACCTATTACTTATTGGGTTGGACCTGGTCCTTCTTATATTATTAATGCTATAGAAGAAGCTATGAACATTGATGAGAACACAACTGATTATTTAGAGCTTATGCAGAAAGAAATAGCTGCAGCTATTCCAAGAGATCTTACAGTTAATAAAAGAAATCTATATAAAAATATCAATGATTTCTATAAACTAAAAGGTACATCAGATTCTATTGAAATATTCTTTAGACTCTTATTTAATGAAAGTGTTGAAACCGCATTTCCATATGATAAAACTTTAATACCTTCTTCTGGTAAATGGGATGTTGGTCTTAACAGATATCTAGATCATAAAGGATTTTTATCAGATAATATTAAACTACAGGATTCAAAGTTTTATCAAAAGTTTTCTTATGTCGTAAGGACTGGTAAAAACTTAAGTGATTGGGAAACAGCCTTTGATAAATTAGTACATCCAGCTGGATTTATATTCTTTGGTGAGATTCTTATTTTAACAGAATTGACTCGTGCTGCTCTTGGAGATAATATTAGACAGGACGCAGTTGAATTAGATACAGGCTTTAATGAAGGAAATACTGGATCAATTCCAGTTCCAAATCAACCTGGATTTGTTTATACTTTTAAAGATTTATTTGGAAGACTTAATAGAAAAACATTATCATCAATGCCCGGTTTACAGCCTGGTGTTATTGGAGCAGAAGATGTTGCATTACTTGTAGAGTGTTTTGCTTCTTTCTTCTTACCTAATTTTGAAGCTAATATAAGTAGAAACGCAGTATTATCTCTTACACTTAATTCTAGTGGTGTAATAACAAATGTAAGTATAGCTAATCCAGGATTTGGCTATACTGTAGATCAATCAACTAAAACTACTGTTAACAGCCAAGACTTTTTTAATGGACCAAGCGTGACAGTAACGGGAGATGCCATAGATGGGCAAACAATATCTACAGCTAACATTACATGTAAAGTTGATATTGATGGTAGAGTTGCAAGCACTACTATAGTAAGTGGTGGAGGTAACTACGCTTCAGCAAATGCTAGTGTAGCCGCAAATACCAATTCAGGTAAATTAATCAATGGAAGCATTAGAACATCTGGTCCTTTCGGAGATAAAACATTTACTAATGCTCCGGTTCTTACAATTGATCCACCAACTGCAACAGATGCAGATGGTGTTTTACTTTCATCAAACATTAACGCAACAGCAACGGTTCAAATTGCAGCAGCTGATAATTTATCAGATGAAGACAATCCAATATACAAAGGAGAAATAACTGGTATAACAGTTACAAATCCTGGTAATGGTTACGTAGTAGATCCAATAATAAGATTTAATTCACCAACACATGCAGAAGAAAGAGCTAAAGAAGTTAAAGAAATTCTTATACTTTCTTTAAATCATGTAGCTACTGAAGTTGGAGATGAGAACTTTAGAACCCTTATAAATAATAATTACTTTAACAGAAAAGGAAATAATTTTGACAGTCACAGGAAGTTTAGAAACGGATACCCAATGCGGTTTTTTAGTGATGAAACTATAGAGAACTTCCCTGGAACTGTTATAAATAGATATAACAACAAAGCTATAATAGCACAGGAATAGAAAAATGACAGCAATCGTAACAACACCATTTAGAGTAGTCAATGCTCAAAACTTTAAAGAGGATGTGGCCTCTAGTAGTGTTTATGTAGCTATAGGTAAATCAGATGTTTGGTCTAATTCAACTAGTGATACTACAGATACTACACCATTCACTCCCTTAGATAATATTGACAACATTGCAGGAGCATACCAACAAATGATTGGTATGAAAAAAGTAACAGCAGGAGAAGTATCTCATATTGTACCTAGACATACCTGGACTTCTGGTAGAGCTTATGTTGCATGGGATTCAGATGATGCTACAATCTACGATAAAGCTTTTTATATAATTACATCTGAGTTTAAAGTTTATAAATGTATTGAAGCTGGTGCTGGTGCATCCACAATTGAACCGGTTCATATTAATACTATACCAACTGCAGAATCAGATGGTTATAAGTGGAAATACATGTATACTGTTACTGTTGTTGATGCTGAAAAATTCTTAACTATTTCATATATGCCAGTTAATACTCTAGCATATCCAACAACTGCTACAGTTAATGGTGCAACAAGTTCTGCAACCGGTGCTACTTTATCTGCAGCAAATGCTAATGTAAGAGTTGGCCAGCTTGTTACAGGTGCTGGTATTTCTGGTTCAGTAACAGTTGCAGCTATTAGTGGCACTACACTTACTTTATCAAGTGCTCAATCATTGAGTGATGGTGGTACGTTAACCTTTGGTAGGTTTGCAACAACTGATGTTAACTATGCTAACCAAACTGCTCAGATTAATTCTCTATCACATGCTAACGCTGGTGGTATTGAAAGAATTGAAGTAACTAATGTTGGTCAAGATTATAGTTCGGCTCCAACAATTACAATTACTGGTGATGGTACTGGTGCTACTGCAACTGCAGTTATGGCTGGGTCTGGAAATGCTCAAACTGTAACTTCAATTAATGTTACAGATAAAGGAAGCGATTATAACGTAGTAGATATTACAATAAGTGGCGGTGGTGGTTCATTAGCAACTGCTAGAGCTGTAATTGCTCCACCTAATGGTCATGGAACAGATCCTATTTCAGAACTTGGAGCTTTCTTTGTTGCAGTTAATACTCAGTTATCTGGTTCAGAAGGTGGTGACTTAACAGTAGGTCAAGACTTCAGACAAATTGCATTAATTAAAAATCCACAAAACTTTGGTTCAGATGTTATTGCTTCAGCTACAACATTAAGAGCTAGAAGAGCTTTACGATTAGACAGTGGCGCTTCATTAACTGGCTTTGCAGTCGATCAAGTTATTAGTGGATCAACAAGCTCGGCCAAAGCATACTTAGTAGAAATTGATACTTCAAATAAAGTATTATACTATTATCAAAATAGTAAAACTGGATTTGGTAATTTTGTAAGTGGTGACACAATTACTGGAACATTGCCAAATGGTGGTAGTGCTACATTAAATACTGGTGATGCTTTTGGAACAGTATCAAATGGATATGGTCCTGAAGTAAAAAGAAATAGTGGTCAATTGATCTTCTTGGAAAATAGAGATCCTATTAATAGATCATCATCACAGATTGAAGATATTAAATTAATAGTTGAATTCTAGAAATTAGAATTTAAAGAGGAATAAAATGGGAATTACACGAGTAAAAAATTATAATATTGCGCCATACTACGATGACTATGATGAAACTAAAAATTATCATAGAATCCAGTTTAGGCCTGGTCATGCAGTACAAGCAAGAGAATTAACTCAAATACAAACAGCTTTTCAATCTCAATTAGATAAGCTTGGCCAATATAATTTTAAAGATGGGTCCAGAGTTGTTGGCGGCAAAGTTACTATTAATACTGAATATGATTTTATTAAATTGACTAATGCTTCTTTTACACATTCTTCTACAACATATAATACTACATATCAAGCAAGTAATTTAAGTTCTTTAATTGGTTCAACAATTACTGGTACTAGTAATACCGGTAATCAAGTTAGTGCACTTGTCCTAAACGCTATTTCTGCGACTGGATCAGATCGTAATACTTTATATATTAGATATTTGAATGGTGGTGGTCCAAATAAAAATGTTGATAAATTTGCTGCCGATGAAGTATTTGTTAATGATGCTAGTACTGCTCTTTATGGAAAGGTCGGTGAATCATCAATTAGTCCTATTGGAAAAGGCTCAGTAGCTAACATAGAAGAAGGTGCTTATTTTATAGCAGGAACTTTTGTTTATGTAGCTGGCCAGTCTATTATCTTAGACAAATATACAAACGAACCAAGTTATATCATTGGATTAAATGTAACAGAAACTTTTGATTTAGATAGTGCTTCTGATAGTTCACTAAATGATAATGCTCAAGGAACTCCAAACTTTGCAGCTCCTGGTGCTCATAGATATAAAATTCAAACTGCTTTAATTAAAGAATCTTTAACTGCTCCTAATACAACATACTCTAATTATATTCTATTATTAAAAATTAAAGATGGTGTTGTACAAGTTGAAACTACAGATAAAACTGGTGGAACTGAACTTAGTTCAAGACTAGCTAGAAGAACACACGAAGAGTCAGGCGATTATGCTGTAAGACCTTATACTCTTGATATTAGAGAACATTTAGATGATGAAGCTGGTAATGGTGGTTATCTAACAGCTGCTAATGGTGGTGATGCTACTAAACTTGCAGTTGGTGTTGAGCCTTCGGTATCATATGTCAAAGGACATAGAATTGAAAACCTTGCTACTAAATATGTAGCTGTTGATAAGCCAAGAGATCATGTTAACGAAAATCAACAATCTGTTTCAATGCAAATTGGTAACTATGTTAAAGTTACTAAATCCAGTATAAGAGGAATGCCTGATATTGGTGGTACTTCCGGAGCGTATAAAACTGCTACACTCAGTGGTGGTGGTGCTGCTGGTACATGTAGAATTAGAGGTGTTGAAGAATTTAATAATACAATTTTCCATATATATCTTTTTGATATTAATATGACATCTGGTAGTTTTAGTACAGTAACTACTATTGCACAAACAAATCCAAGCGGCCAGAATTTTACAGCAACATTAGCTAATACTGGTGTTAGGTACGATACTGGTAATAATGGATTAGTATTTAAGCTTCCATTCTCTGCAGTTAAATCTTTACTAGATTCAACTCCAGCTGACCCACCTAGATTTGTGACAAGACAAAGAGTGCAAGGAACATTTAGTGGAACTGGAACTAGTGCAACAGTATCATTTAATAACTTTGGTGGTACATTACAATCTAAATCAGATGTAATGATTGCTGTTGGAAATAATGCACCAGAAATGGTAGCACCTGGAGATATTACAACTGCAGTTGGTGATACTACATTAACAATTCAAAATATTTCATCTAGTATTACTGGTGCAGCTAATAATATTCATGCACAAGTTATTTTCTCAGTACAAAAAACAAGTACTGGTCTTAAAACAAAAACAAAACAAACTTTAAGCAATCAATCATTTACTTATAATTCTTCAACAGGATATATCCCATTAGATAAAGCTGATATTAAAAAAGTAACGGCTATAACTATTGGTGGTGTTGATAAACTAGATTCATTTACTTTAGACAACGGCCAAAGAGATAATTTCTATGATGAAGGTAGACTAATACCAATTGCTGGAGTTGCAAATGGTACTGCAGTTGTAGTTAGTTTTGAATACTATCAACATGGTAATGGAGATTACTTTACAGTAGATTCTTATGACTCTTCAGAGTATGAAACTATTCCATCTTTTAATGGTATTAAAGGATCAGTAGAATTAAGAGATACAATTGATTTTAGACCAACTAAAGCTTCAGCAGGATCATTTACTACAGATACAGTATTTACTGCCGGCACGGGATCTCAAAATGCAGATACTCCTAAGCCAGGATCTATTCTACTAGCTGATGTAAGTCACTACCTTCCTAGAATTGATAAACTGTTTATTACAAGAGAAGGTAATTTTGAAGTATCAGCCGGTGTTGCTGACAGGAAACCACAGTCTCCAGACGATCCAAATGATGCAATGGTTATCTATAATCTTAAATTTAGACCATACATTTTTACTCCATCAGATTTAATTCCAGAAACTATTGACAATAAACGATATACTATGAGAGACATTGGTTCTCTTGATAAAAGAATTAAAAACCTTGAGTACTATACTTCACTATCTCTATTAGAAAAAGAAGCAGCTGATACTCAAATATTTTCTGGATCAGACGAAAGACTTAAAAATGGATTTGTAGTTGATGGATTTTATGGACATAATGTAGGCAATGTATCTCATCCAGATTATTCAGTTGCAATTGATAAAGCTAATGGTATTTTAAGACCTAAGTTTTATGAAGACAATACAAACTTAATTAGACATGCAGCATCACCTGGTACTGCAGTTAAAAATGGTTCAATTGTAACACTTCCATTTGGTCATACGGAATTTGCAAAACAACCTTATGCAACTACATCTGAATTTGTTAATCCATATAATGTATTTAGCTGGGGTGGCCAAGTAAAACTTTCACCAGAATCAGATGAGTGGAAAGATACTCAAGTAAGACCAGATGTTATTATCGACGATGAAGGTGTATACGATCAATTAGTATTTATGGCTGAAGAATCAGGAGTGCTTGGTACTGTTTGGAACGAATGGGAAACAAACTGGACTGGAACTGAAGTCAGTACTACTACAAGTGGTGGTGGGATTATTAGTGGTCGCATGGGTAATGTTAATGAATTTGGTGGAAACGACTGGTGGGATGGCCCAAGAAGAGGTGGTGGTCGAGTTGGGTTTGCTGGTGTTACAACTACAACTGCAACAACTACTACTACAAATCAATCTAGATCTGGTTTAAGAACTACAGTTGTACCTGATACTCAATTAAAAGAATTGGGATCAAGAGTTGTAGAAACAAACTTTGTACCATTTATACGTTCAAGAAAGATATTCTTTAAAGCTGAACTTATGAAACCAAATACTAAAGTGTTTGCTTTCTTTAATGGTTCTGACGTAACTAATTACTGTGCAGAAGAATCTTATCAAGAATTTTCTGATCAAACAAATGTAGTTGGATATTCAGGAGAAACAGTTCACCCATCAAATAGTGATTTAATTACTGATGCTGCTGGTAGATTGGAAGGATCATTCATTATACCAAGAAATAGTTTACTTAAATTTAAAACTGGTACAAGAGAATTTAGATTAACAGATTCACTTACTAATGATAAAGATAATGAAGTAACATTTGCTGAAGCTTTATATCATGCGCAAGGACTGCTTGAAGTAAAAGAAAATGTTATTCAATCTACTAAAGTACCAAGATTTGTAACTACAGAATTAAGTAATAATAGAGTTATAACAGAAACTAATATTACATCATTTACTACACCGACAACTTGGGTAGATCCATTAGCTCAAACATTTATTGTTGATCAGGTTGGTGGATTATTTGTAACTAAATTAGATTTATTTGTACAAGCTAAAGATACTAATATTCCATTAAACGTTTCTATACGTTCAGTAGAAAATGGTATACCTACACAACAAATTGTTCCTGGAGCAGATGTTAATGTATATCCTAGTTCAATAACTACGTCTACTGATGGTTCTCAATCGTGTACTGTTACATTTGATTATCCTGTATATCTAGGTCAAGATCAAGAATATTGTATTGTTCTTATATCTCAATCAGATGAATATAAAGTTTATATTGCTGAAACTGGTGGATTTGATTTACAAAATTCTGATAATAGAGTTACTAAGCAACCATACAATGGTGTATTCTTTACATCACAAAATGCTTCAACATGGACTCCGGAACAAACTAAAGATCTTAAATTTACTTTATATAGAGCTAACTTTACTTCTAATAGTGCTACTTTAAAATTAACTAATGATAGAATACCAGCTAGAAAACTTAAGACTAATCCATTTACATATGTTTCTGCTTCTGGTGGAAATAGTATTATAAGAGTATACCATAGAGATCATGGTATGTATGGTGCAAATAATAAAGTTACTATTGGTGGTCAACAAGGTACAGTTAATGGTATTACTGCAGCTAACATGAACGCTACTCACGATATTATTGGTGCATCTATAGAATTAGATTCATACGCAATACAAGTCACAGGTACAGCATCTGCTGTTTCAATTGATGGCGGTGGGGGAAACATTACAGCTACTGAAAACCAACAGTATAATGTATTAGTTCCACAAATTCAAACTTTAGAAGTTCCTGGTACAAGAATTGGTTTAACCATGGAAGGACAAACAGGTAAATCAATTGATGGATCTGAAAGCGCTTATGTTAAACAAACAATTGGTGGAATTTTAGCTAATTCTAATAATGAATTTAGTTCGCCATTAACAATCGCTTCTGAAATAAATGAATCAAGTTATACTACAGATTCTAGTGCAGGTAATAAGTCTTTAGTTCTTACAGCTACTCTTACAGGTAATAATATATTATCTCCTGTGATTGATTTAAATAGATGTTCAGTAACAACTGTAGCAAATAGATTAAATGATGCTACTACCAATTCATCTGCTTATAATAGTACTGTGAATGGTAGAACTTATGTTGCTGATACAGTTTCAAGTGGTACTTCAAATGCTAATAGATATGTAACAAAGAGAATTGATCTTAATAATGAAGCAGATATTTTAGATGTATATATTAATGCAAATAAACCTGCAGGTTCTAATATAGATTTATATTTTAAAGTATTAGCAGCTGGTGACGATAGTGATTTTGATCAAGTAGCATGGATTGCTGCTTCGCCTGATGAAGCAATTGTAACTAACGATGCAGGGTCATATAATGAAGTACATTATTCTATTGATCCTACTATTGGAAAGTTTGGATCATTTGCGTTCAAGATTGTTTTAAGATCTTCAAACACTTCTAATGTTCCAACAGTAAAAGACTTTAGAGCAGTGGCGGCAACATAATATGGCAAAAAGAAAAACAGCAAAAATAGAAGACAATCCGGATTATATTAAGGATTTCACGAGTGGAGCAGTTATAAATACTAATAACAGTGCTTATGAAGCACGCTTAGCTCAAGTAGAAAAAAGGAAATTAGACGAACAGCAATCTAAAGATATCGAAGATATGAAAAAAGAAATTGCTGAACTTACTAAATTAGTCAAAAAGTTGGTAGATAAATAATGGCAAATAACGAATCAAAGGTTTTAAAAAATAATACTTTAGAACAATGGAGACAAAAAACCAATGAAGTCTCTCATCATCTAGGAGATGTTGATCAGCTAGATAGCAGATTAACTGATAAGGTATATACTTATTCAAGTACGAGTGAGTCTGCCTTTTCAGTATTTGATAATGATGCTTCAAGTAAAAACCTAAGATTTGAAGTTAAACCAGAAGAAGTAATAGATGCACCAGCAACTATTATTATGAATGGTAATCCAACTATACCAAGCTCTTTTGTTTCTGGAATAGCTTTATATCAAGGATCGTCTGGATCTGAAAGCTTTACTGGTATTATTAATTATATTAATGTAAATAAAATTTCTTTACGAAATACTACTGGATCATTTGATCCTTCTTTGCCAATTAAATATTCTACTGATTCTATTCCTGCTAGTAAATTAGTAAGACTAGTATCTGAATCATATAAAGTTGGCTATGTAAAAGTAACTCAAGATACTGTTATTGCTTATCAAGAATTAAGACAAGATGGGTTTCACGTACCGAATTTATCGCTAAGAGTTGTATTAACCGGTTCACCTACTATTCCAGCTTCTTTTACTGAAGGCGCAATTGTAACTCAATCTAATGGATTTTCAGGTGTATTATATAAAGCAACTACATCTGAACTTTTATTTAAATCTCACAGTGGTACATTTGTTACTACTGCTTTTGCTGGAATACCACATACAGATTCTAATAATCGTTTAGCTGCATCAAATTTAAGCTCAATAGATCAAGCTGATGCTAGTCTTGGAAACACAATTGAGCTTCATACAATTCCAACTAGTGATGATGTAGTAATTACTTCTACTAATGCTATAGATGCTATTGTAGAAATTCAAGATGATATCGGCGAAATTACTTCACTAGGTACTACTAATAAATCAGATATTGTATCTTCTATCAATGAAATTGAAACTGCTGCAAGAGGTAGTAACTCTGATTATGCATTAAGTACGACTGCTCAAAACTTTAGAGATGCTATCCGTGAACATGAGACCGATATTGGTAATATGACTTTCACTGGTTTATCTGGCACTGATATTTCGGCTGCCTTAAGAGAATTAAGAGTAGAACTTGGAAATCATGCTTCACTTGGTACTACACATACTGCAGATGCAGTTGGTGCTATTAATGAATTAGAAACTGCAGTAAGAGGAAGTGCAGGTAACTATACAATTGGCACAAATGCTAATGATTTAGTTGCAGCTATTAATGAAATTGAAACAGTATTAAGAGCTGGCAATAGTGACTACACATTAACTACTACAGCACAGAATGTAAGAGATGCTATAAGAGAGCATGAAACAGATATTGGTAATATGACTTTTACTGGTCTTTCTGCTGGAGATATCTCTGCTGCTCTTAGAGAATTAAGAGTAGAACTTGGTGATCATAATACTATCAACAATGCTGCTGGTTATGTTGCAACAAATGCTTCTGCTGGAATTGTAGAACTACAAGGCGCTTCAGGTAATTATAATAACCTTACAACTTCAGCAACTAACTTTACTTTAGCAATTAATGAATTGGATCTAAAGCAAGGTTCAGCTACTCTCGGAACAGATGCAACAACACTGTCCGGAGCTATTAACGAATTAGAAACAGCCTCTAGAGGAACTAATGGTAATTATACATTAAGTACTAATTCGTCTAACTTTAAAGATGCTATTAACGAATTAGAAGTAGGTATCAGAGGAACAAGTAATAATTTAGTTGCTACTGATCTTACTACAGTATCTAATGATTTGGTTGGAGCTATTAATGAGCATGAAACACAAATCAATACTCTTGATACAAATCATTTAAATAAAAATTTAGCATCTGGTGTTAATCAAAACATTACCGGTACCATAACATTTACTGGTGATTCAGTAGACTTTTCAAATACTACTGCATTGTTCTCATCTGCAGGTGGTGTAGCAAACTTTGGATCAGCCTTTGTTAACTTAAATGCTACTGCAGCATCCGGATCAAATGTAAACATTCAAGGATTACAGGTTGATAGAACTTCTTTAACTGGCAGCGCTCCTAAGCACGATGTAAGATTATTGTGGAATGAAACACTAGTAAACTCTACACCAGAAAGAGCTTGGCAACTTAGAGGTATGGCTGATGATAAATCAGATAACACTGCTGATATAGTAACATTCTATAATGCTAAAGACTTATTTGATAATAATGTAGAAAATAATATAGTAGTATCATGGGATGCTACAAACCAAAACTTTGATATTAATCCAAGAGACTTTGTAGTTCAATTAAGTGGCGATGTTGCAGGTTCAGCTACCGTTACTAACTTAGGTGATATTAATATTAGTACTACTGTTCAAGCTAATTCAGTAGCTCTTGGAACAGATACATCAGGTAATTATATTGCTTCAGTCGTAGGAACGACTAATGAAGTAACGGTTTCAGGTAATACCGGTGATGATGGAAGATCAATTACTGTTGGATTACCTAACAGCGTAGCTATTTCTGGTGAAATGGAAGCTGGCTCATTAGATATTAATGGTAATGCAGATATATCTGGTAATTTAGTTACTCATGGAACATTAAACGTTTATGGTAATACTACACTAGGTAACGGATCTAGTGATACTGTTGCTATACCTGGTAATTTAACTATCACAGGTAATCTAACCGTTAATGGTACTCAAACAACATTAAGCACTGCAACATTAGAAGTAGAAGATACTTTAATTCTTGTTGGAAGTGATTTAGGAAATACTAACGAACCTACATCTGGTGGTTTTGGATTAGAAACTAGAACATTTAGTGGTTTATCTAATGCTGTAATCAATCAAGGTGGTGGTAATAGAACATGGTCATCTACCGGTGTTCACCCAACACCAGCTTCAGGAGTAACTGGTTCACATTCAATTGTATATAACTTTGGTACAGATAGATGGGAAATGGATGGATCGCCATTACTGTCTGATGCAACACAAGGATCTCCTGGTATAGAAGTAAATGGATCTGATGTTGCCAATTTATCTGGAACAAAAACATTAGACCTTATTGCTGGAACTGGAATAAGTTTAGGATCAGTTGTAAATGGTGACGATATTGAAGTTACAATTACAAATGCTTTAGATGGTTATTCAGGTTGGTTCTTAACTGTTGATGGTGATGATAAAGGCAATATTGCAGATGACGCAAGAGTTTCTTTTGAAGCTGGTAATGCTTTAGGGTTAACTTATAACTCAACTAATAATGTAATAACATTTAGCCATGATGATACATCTTCTTTATCTGGTAATTACGGCGGTGCTAATAATGGTATTGTAATTGAAGATATTACAGTTGATATAAATGGACACGTAACAGCAATAGATACAATAGACCTTGATGGTAGATTTGTTCAAGAAACTGAAACATCTAGTGCTGCTGTTAGTTCAAATTTTGTTGTAAGAACAGATTCAAGTGGACATATTAATGCTACTCGATTTAATGGTCCTCTGGTTGGTAATGTAACAGGTAATGTAACGGGTAATGTAACAGGTAGTTCAGGTTCATCAACAGGTAATGCTGCTTCAGCAACACAGCTTTATGTAACCTCAAATGACACCGATGGAACCTTTAGAGAAATGACCTGGATTGTAGGTTCGGGTGGTGGTAATTCTTCATTTTATGCAGACGCTGGTTTAACATATCAATCAAGTACTAATACGATTAAATGTTCAAATTTCCAAGGTAATGCAAGCAGTTCATCTACAGTTTATGTAACTGGAACAAATGCTCAGGCTGAGCATAGACTTATATTTGGTGAAACTAATGATGGTACAGGTGGTAATGAGACTCTTTATAAAGATACAACTAAAGGCATTTATTACAATCCTGGTTATAATAGACTACACGTAACTGGTACTGTTTATGCAAATACTTTTCATGGAGATCTTAATGGTGATGCAAGCACCGCATCTCAAGTTTATGTCATAGAAACAGATGGTAGCACGCTTTATTCTCTCATTGGATGCGCCAAAGGTGATAATGAAAATGGTGTTGAAACATTATACGCAGATGATGCAATATACTTTAATGCTAGTACTAATACTATAACATGCGCAAACTTTGCTGGAACAGCTACTCAGGTATCAATGAATCATAGTGATTCAAATGGTGAGTATCCTATAGTTTGGAGATCAGGAAATACTGCGCATTATACTGACGAAGTAACAATTAATGCGCATCACAATAGAATAACCGCTACTAGTTTTTCAGGGTCATTATCAGGTAACGCAACTACAGCATCAAGTGCAACTACAGCAGGTGCTTGTTCTGGTAACTCAGCTACTGCAACTAAGGTATTTGTAAACAACTATAATGGTGCCACCACGATGAGAATCTTAGGTTCTCACGATGGCATTGGAAGCGCTGGTAACGTATATTCAACCTCATCAGTATATATTAATATGAGTACGAATGCTGTATATGCTACAAGATTTCATGGAGCATTATCTGGCCATGCATCAACTGCAGGATCAATTACAAGTCAGGCCAACTCAGCAACTACTACTCATACGTCTGCTAATACTGGTAACCAGATTGTTTCAAGAAATGCTTCAGGTAACTTTAGTGCAGGAACAATTACTGCAACATTGAGTGGTAATGCATCATCAGCCAGCACCATTGCAGCGTCACAAAACCAAACTAATTCAACAGCGTATAATATTCTCTTTACAGATTATCATCTATCGGGAACTCAAAATAAACAAGTCTACTTTGATGCTGGGCTTTATTATAATCCTGGTACAAATACACTAGGTGATGTTAACTTTAATTTTAAAGG
>Ga0181402_1000578_pt1 | contig 13682 bp, 9 predicted proteins | sample 25SPOviralmetaG_FD_130131 | JGI IMG/M metagenome (GOLD analysis project Ga0181402, IMG submission 130131) | Marine viral communities from the oligotrophic San Pedro Time Series (SPOT) site, San Pedro Channel, CA, USA - 25 SPOT_SRF_2011-08-17 | ecosystem: Environmental > Aquatic > Marine > Strait...
ATCTTCGCAGGGGTGAACAGTATATATTTGTAAACAGTTCAGGTGGATCACATCCATTTGAAATTAGAACAGGCAGTGGAGCACCAGCGTATGCTACAGGCGTAACAAACAATGGTGCTTCTAGTGGAAACATTATATTTAAAGTACCAATGAGTGCTCCTGCAACATTGTATTATCAATGTACAAGTCACAGTAGTATGGGTAACACTATTAATATAGTATAGGAAAGTAAATGACTAGAATCAGATCAACAGAAAGCATTAATTTAGATGCAACTACTAGAGTAGAAGTATCAGATACAAGTTTACGTTTAGGAAATCTAACAACTGCTCAAAGAGATGCACTAACAGCCGCTAATGGAGATATGGTTTACAATACAACAACTAATCAATTTAACATTAGAGTAGGCGGAGCATGGACAACACTAGCAACTGTCGAAGGATTAGTCGACAGTGCTCCGACAACATTGGACACATTAAATGAACTAGCGGCGGCATTAGGAGACGATCCTAATTTTGCAACTACAGTAACAAACAATTTAGCAGGTAAGTTATCACTAGCAGGCGGAACTATGACAGGCGATATTGACGGAAATGGAAACAAAGTACTTTTTGCAAACGTTTATTCTAATTTATCAGACTTACCAAGTGCAACAACATATCATGGAATGTTTGCTCATGTGCATGCAACAGGCAAAGGTTATTTTGCTCATGCAGGTGCATGGGTTGAAATGGCCAATCAATCTGATCTAACAACAACAAATACAAACGTAACAAATCTAACAAATAGTTTGAATACAACAAATACAAACGTAACAAATCTAACAAATAGTTTGAATACAACAAATACAAATCTAACATCAGTAGATAATGGCAAACTAAATTTATCAGGTGGTACTATGACCGGAACACTTACACTAAATGGTGCTCCTAGTAGTGCAAACCATGCGGCGACCAAAGCATACGTAGACAGTGCAATAGCAGGTAGTGGCGGAGGCGGCAGTGCTTATTTAGGTAACAATGACTTGGCGGCTGGAAATTACGTTGCCTGGAGACCAAATGCTCCAAATAATAGCTGGTATGTTTATAAAAATAGTGATAATAATGATAGGATTGCAAATGGTGGTAATTTTTCTAATTTTTTAACCTTTACAGTTCCAGCTGGAGGTTATACAGGTGTAGGATCGGGTGATTTTGGCACAAGCTCAAGAATGATATTTAAACTAGGATAAAAAATGAGTGAAAAAGAATATATTGTAAGTCTTAAAAAAGACGCAGATGCTAGTTCATTTAAAGCAGAAATGACACAGAGTAATGGTGACTCTACTATTCCTGACAGGAGCGTAGACGTAGCAAATGAAAGATTACTCAGTACAAGAAACACACACTACAGTTTAACAGATGCTGAAGCTGAACAGTTAAAAAATGACACTAGAGTTGCAGATGTACACATACCACCTGAAGATGACGACACTCTTGAAATAGGATTAAATGCTACACAGTCTTCTGACTTTACAAAAACAACTAGTGATAGCGGTAACTATGTAAATTGGGGATTGCGTAGATGTATTACTAATAGTAATCCTTACATTGGAAGTAGTATAACTGTAAGTGGAGATTATACATATAACTTAGATGGAACTGGTGTTGATGTTGTAATACAAGATTCGGGTTTACAAGTAGATCATCCTGAGTTTAATGATGCTAGTGGTACAAGTAGAGTACAACAGATAAATTGGTATACCGAAAGCGGAGTAAGTGGAACACAAAGTAGTAATCATTACAGAGATTATAATGGACATGGAACACATGTAGGAGGTACAGCCGCAGGATTAACATATGGCTGGGCTAAAAATGCAAGAATATATGCAGTAAAAGTTAGTGGACTAGAAGGTTCAGGAGACAGTGGGGGTATTTCTGTATCTAATTGTTTTGATGTTATAAAAGGATGGCACAATAACAAACCTATTGACCCTGCTACAGGATATAAACGCCCGACTATTGTAAATATGAGTTGGGGATATGGATCATATGCTTATAACGTAACTGGAGGATCATACAGAGGATCTTCTTTTTCAGGTTGGACCGGGTCAGGCAGAAATACGAGTGTTGGTATTGTAGGAAGTTATCGAAGTTCAACTTTTGGGTATAGAGTTGTAGTCAGAGTTACAAGTGTTGATACAGATATACAAGAAATGATCGACGCAGGAATTCATATATGTTGTGCGGCTGGAAACAGTTATCAAAAAGTTGATATAGCAAGTGGATTAGACTATAATAATTATTTTACAAGTAGTATCTATGGGACGAAATATTATCACAGAGGCGGTTCGCCTTATGACGATGAAGCAATAATTGTTGGTAATATAGATAGCTCTATACACAGCGGCGGCTCAGAACAAAAAGCAGGTAGTAGTGAAAATGGTCCAGGAGTACATATATATGCACCCGGAACAAATATTATGGCGGCTTGTAGTACAACAACTGAATTTACTGCAGGCACATATCCACAAAACAGTAACTACAAAATTTGTAATATTAGTGGAACTAGTATGGCAAGTCCACAAGTTTGCGGTGTAGGAGCTCTACTATTACAAGCAAATCCACATGCAACACCTGCACAACTAAAAGCACATCTGATTGCCACATGTCAAACCAATGGAATATACAGTACAGGTTTAGATAATGATTATTCAGATAGCAGAAGTCTTAAAGGCGGAAACAACAGATTTTTAGTAAATCCTTTTGCTAGCCAATACAAATTTCAAATACAAAATTAGTGTCATTATACAGCTAAATATATGTAATAAACTGTGAGAGATGTATGGCTGTAAATTTAGATCATCAACGAGATAGGATTAGTACTGCTAGTGGAGATATTACTATCAATACCGCTGGTAGTTTACGTATTCCAGTCGGCACGACTGCTCAGCGTCCACAAGGTGCTAGTGTTGCAACAGGGCAAATAAGATATAACACACAACTAAACATTTTTGAAGGATATAGCGGAACTGCATGGAGCAATCTAAGCGGTGTAAAAGACAGCGACGGCGACACTTTTATTAATGCTGAACAAGGCGTAGACGATGATGTTTTAAGATTTTATACAGCAAATTTTGAAAGACTAACAATAAGTGATGCCGGTATTGTTAACATAATAAGCACACAACAAAGTACAAGTGCTAGTACAGGTTCACTTGTTACTGCTGGCGGTATGGGTGTTACTAAAGATGTATTCATTGGCGGTAACCTAGATGTAAATGGTAATGTTACAATCGGTGGTACAATAAACTTAGGTGATGACGATACAGATAATATTAATCTTAATGCAGATCTTAACAGTAATCTTATACCTAATGTAAACGATAATTTTGATATAGGTAGTGCAACTAAAGCATGGAAAGATTTATACTTAACAGAAAGTATAAACTTTAAAGGTGCAACAGGTGAAAATGAAATTGTTGTCCCTGCTAACTTAGCAGATGCGTTAAGCCTTAAAGATGATGGTGGTGCTGATATATTAGTAGTTGATACAACTACTGGTGCTCTAAAAGCAACTTTTAATTCAAACATTGTTGTTAATACAACAGGAAGTATTACAATACCAGTTGGTACTACTGCACAAAGACCTTCTGCACAAACTGGCATGTTAAGATTTAATAGTCAGACTGCTAAAGCAGAAGTTTACAACGGTAGTGCATGGACAGAAGTAGGTGCTGGATCAGGCGATATCACAAGAGTTAATATTACAGCAAGCACAGGATTAACAGGAACACAAGACACAACCGCAGGTGATCACACACAAACACTAGCAGTTGATGTAGGCACAACCGCAGGCAAGATTGTACAACTAGACGGTTCAGGTAAGTTACCAGCAATCGATGGATCACAACTTACAGGTTTAGCGTCTACACTAAATGATGTTTTAACAAATGGAAACACAACTGCTTTAAATGTTGTTAGCACAGGCAATATAACAGCAAATAGTTTTATAGGTGATGGTAGTCAACTAACAGGTGTTTCAACTACGACAACAGTTACAGGTTTAACAGATACTAACATATCAAATACTATTTCCGGACAACATTTACTGTGGAACGGTTCTAAATGGGAAAACACTTTTAACTTTAATTCAAGTGGTACAACATTCCTAGGAGGATTTTCTGTAAATCGTTTCATTGAATATAGAAATCGTTTAATTACAATTGGTTCAATAAGTTCAGGAGATACAGTAAATTTTCCAACAACTACTGGTAGTAGTGCGGCAATTGAATGGCAAGTAAACAATCCTGGTACAAACTTCGTTGCTAATATTACTCCAGGCCCATTAAACATTAACAGATCTCAATATTTTAGAATTATTATTGATAATACAACTGGTTCTCCTAAGGGAAGTATTTCTGGAATAAAAAGAAATGGTACCACGCAAACAGTAAACTGGATCAATGGATCATTACCATCAGTAAGCGGAAATAATATATATGATGTATATGATATCTATTGCTTCAGAGGCAATGGCGGATCAGATGAAACTTGGTATGCTGAACTACTAACTGCTTCTGGTAGTGGATCAGGAGGCAATGCTTTTACAACAATTGCAGTAAGCGGACAAAGTAATATTGTTGCAGATTCAGCTAGTGATAATTTAACTTTAGTCGGCGGAACTGGAATAAGTCTGACCACTAATGCAACAACCGACACACTTACATTTACAAATGATATTACAACTTTAGGTGCGTTAACAGATGTAGATATCACAGGCGTTGCAGATGGTAGTATTATAAAATACAACAGTACAAGTAGTAAATGGGAAATCGGAACAGATCAAGGCGGTGGTGGCGCAAGTCTTACAGTACAAGACGAAGGTAGTGCATTATCAACAGCGGCTTCAACAATAAATTTTGTAGGAGCAGGAGTTACAGCAACAGGAACTGGTGGAACTAAGACAATTACTATACCAGGTGGCGGTGGCAGTGGCGGAGCAAGTGTTTCATATCAAAATAATGCTCCTAGTTCACCTAGTACAGGCGATCTTTGGTTTGACACAGGTACAAGTGGTGAACTATATGTTTACACAGGCAGTGAATGGATCAGTACTACTGGTGGTGCAGACGCTTCATTTATTACAGTAGCATTTACTGGAGACGGTACTACTACAGCATTTAATACAAATGCAAATGGTGGAACAGTTAGCATGGTATTTTTAAATGGTGTGCTACTTAAAGAAACAAATGATTATACAGAGTCAAATGGTACTGTAACTTTTGTAAGTCCTCCAATATTGAATGATAATATTAGCGTAGTAGTAACAGGTGAAGTAAATGCACTTACATTACCAACATTAGGTTTAGCAAATCATAATTTAATTACAGTCGATGCAAGTGGAAACGTAACACTAAACAGTCTAGCGGTAAGTGATTTAACAGATAACAGAATACTAATTGCAGGAACAAGTGGCGAAATAGAAGACAGTGCAAATTTAACTTTTGATGGTACTGATTTACTAATTGCAACAAACGGATCTTTGCAAGTGCCATCAGGTACAACTGCTCAACGTGGAAGTGCAGTTACAGGTAAGTTTAGATTTAATACACAACTTACACAGTTTGAAGGTTACGACGGCAGTGCATGGGGTAAGATTGGCGGCGGAGATCTAGCTATTGCTGGCGATAGCGGTACTGATAGTGTTGAACTAGGAGTTGATACACTAACAGTGAATGGCGGCACAGGTTTAACAACCACAATAACAAATAATAATATTGCAATAGTTTTAGATAATACAGCGGTAACACCTGCTAGTTATGGTAGTGGAAGTGCAATTCCAGTCTTGACAATTGATGCACAAGGTCGTATAACTAGTGCAAGCACAGCCAGTGTAAACATTGTAACCACAACTGATATAAGTGGCGACAGTGGTACAGATACAATTACACTAGGCACAGATACACTTAACTTTGAAGGTGATACAGGTATTACAACAACTGTATCTAATAACAAAGTTAGTATAGATTTAGATAATACAGCGGTTACACCAGCAAGCTATGGTAGCACAACTGCTATACCAGTAATCACAGTTGACCAACAAGGTAGAGTTACAGCCGCAAGTACAGCTAGTTTAAGTGTTAATAAATTTGCAACTATAACAGTTACAGACACAGCAAGTGGAACGTTTGCACAAACAGGAAGTGTAAATGCGGCGAGTGATAGTGATACACTTACATTTGTAGGTGGAACAAATGTAGACATTGATATCAATACCACAAGTAAAACAATTAAGATTGATGCAGTAACTAGCAGTGCGTATACACAACATACGTTTGCAGGAGATAATACTACAACTGTATTCAATACCAGTAATACAGCAATCGATGACACACAAATATTCATAAATGGTGTATTGTTAGCAGATGGTGATTATTCAATTAACACAGGAACTGGCGCAATTACGTTTGGTGTTGCACCTTTACTCAATGATGAAATAGTAGTATATGCGTTTACAACTGATATTAGTGTATTCAGTTTAAGTGCATTAGGAATTGCAAACCATGATAAGATAACTGTAGACAGTAGCGGTAATATCACAATGACTGCTAGTGCAAAAATTAGTAATCTAGCAGATCCTACATCAGCACAAGATGCGGCAACAAAAGCATATGTTGATGCACAAATAACTGTACAAGATTTAGATATAGCAGGAGATACTGGAACTAGTCAAGTTGACTTAGACAGTCAAAGTTTAACTATAGCTGGAACAGCAAACGAAATAGTAACTTCTACAAGTGCTCAAACAATTACAGTTGGTTTGCCAGATGACGTAATAATTACAGGTGCATTAACTGTTGACACAGATACACTCAAAATAGACAAAGCAAACAATAGAGTTGGTATTGGTATTGCAACGCCGTTAGAAAAATTACATGTAGACGGTGCAATTAGAATAGATGGTGTAAGCAACTTAGAGACTGCTACAGCAACTCTTGCAACTACAACACAATCCGCAATTGACACGTTTGCCGCAACAAAATATAGAAGTTGCAAATATACTGTACAAGCAACAAACACAGTAACAAGTGAATATCAAATTATAGAAATATTATTAATACATGACGGAACTACAGCATATGTCAGTGCATATGGTTTAGTTCATACCGGAAGTGCAGAAATTGTAGCTTTCGACGCAGATATAAACAGTGGTAATGTTAGATTACTAGCCACTGCCGCAAGCAGTAATCAAACTGTTTACAAAATAACAAGAATTAGTACGTTGGTGTAACATGGCTTTAAAAGATTTTATGGTAAAACAAAATGCCACTATGATGGGGCATCAAACAATAGGTGGCTATTTAGGTGGCCCTGCAACCTTTGTAATTGATCCTGCCGCAATAGGTGACAATACAGGTACTGTACAGATCAAAGGTAACTTGCAAGTTGATGGTACTAACACAACTATTAACAGTGCAACATTAACAGTTGATGATAAAAATATTGTTGTAGCAAGTGGCGCGGGTAATGCCGCGGCGGCTGATGGCGCCGGTCTTACAATTGACGGAGCAAGTGCTACTTTAACTTACACAGCATCAAATGATAGATTTGCATTTAATAAAGAACTTACAGTGGCAAGAGTACACGGAAATGTAACAGGTGATGTAACAGGAACAGTATCAGATATTAGTAATCATAGCACAACTAATCTATCTGAAGGCACAAATTTATATTTTACAAATGCAAGAGCTGATGCACGGATAGCATTACAAGTTGGTGCAAATTTAGATCTAAGCAGTAAAGATACAGATGCACTAAGCGAAGGCTCAACAAACTTATATTATACAGATGCTAGAGCACAAGCAATATCAATTAACAATGTTGTAGAAGATACAACACCACAACTTGGTGGAACACTAGATGCCAACGGTAATACAATTGATATGGGTACAAATGTATTAACTGATACCAACTTAGGACAATTTATAACTGCATATGGTTGGGGAAATCATGGCAGTGCTGGTTACTTAACAGCAATCAGTTTGAATACACTATCAGCTGGAGTATTAGATACACAAAATGATAGCATTGCATTTATAGATGCAAATGACAGTAATAACAGTAAAAAAGAAACAGTAGCAGACTTTTTAACAGCTATTGCTGGTACAGGAATAAGCGTAAGCAGTGGACAACTTACTGCAAGTATAAGTGAAACAGATACGCTAGATACAGTAACAGGTAGAGGTGCAACAACTACAAATGATATTAGTGTAAATAAAGTAACAAGCACAGTGTCCACAGGTACTGCACCGTTGGTTGTAGCTAGTACAACTAAAGTAGCAAACTTAAACGCTGATAAACTTGACGATAAAGAATTTACAGACATTATTGCTGAAGCAACTGCGTTGGCAATAGCATTAGGATAGAAAATGGCACAGGTATTTAAAAATTATACACAAGCATCAATAGGAACATCACCTACAACTGTTTACACAGTACCGGGAGCAACTACAAGTATTGTAATTGGATTGAATCTAGCAAATAGAACAACAAATACAATTACAGCAAGTGCTCAACTAGGCAGTGTTTATATTATTAAAGATGCACCAATTCCAGGTGGAGGTGCATTAAGTGTGCTTGAAGGAAAAATTATTGCTGAAGCAGGTGATACAATTGTAGTTACAAGCAATACTGCATCGAGTACTGATGCAATAGTTAGTGTATTAGAGCAGACATAATGGGTAAAGCAAAAGAACTTGCAGAATTAGCAAATAATCTAACCGTTCATAGCGGCGCAGTTACCGTTAGTGGATTTAACTATGACAATATTGTAGATAGTGCTCCTGGTGCATTGAATACACTAAATGAATTAGCCGCGGCGCTTGGCGATGATGCAAATTTCAGTACAACAGTAACCAATTCAATTGCAACTAAACTTCCTCTTGCCGGCGGAACACTTACTGGTGACATTGCACATGCTGGAAACTTAACACTTGATGTAAGTGGTATTCTTAATCTTGATGCAGATACACAAATAATTTTAAAAGATGGTGGAGCTAATTATGGTACCTTTTATGCACAAGACGGTGATTTTTACATACAAAGTCTAACTCAAGATAAAGATATTGTTTTTTATGGAAATGACAATGGTACTGGCGTTGAAGCTATGCGTATTGATATGTCTAAAGACGGTGATGTTGGAATAGGCATATCGACTCCTAGTGCAAAACTTGATGTTGTTACCAATGATGATGTTTATGCGGCTGAATTTACACAGCAAAATACTACTAATGGAGACGGTATGCTTATACAGGTAGGCAGTACTGCGGCGGTAGATTATGCTTTAACAGTAAGATCAGATGCAGGCAACACTTCTGTGTTGGCGGCTAAAGCAGATGGTAAAGTTGGCATTGGAGTTTTTGGTCCTTTTGCTGATTTGACTGTTGGATCAAGTACAACATTTAATAATGGTGATAATTATATTTCAGCTGTTTTCCAACCAGCAATTAGTGGCGGTGAATCAGCAGGCATGCTATTTGGACATTACCCTGCCACTGGATATGCAAAGCAAGGAATATTTTGGGAAAGATATGTAGGGTCATCTGGATCCGGAGGGCAAGGCAAACTACACTTTGTAAACAGAGCGGCAACAGATACCAGTGTTCCAACACTAGCTGATACTAGAATGACAATAGATCATCTCGGCAACGTTGGTATTGGTACTACCAGTCCAGGTGCAAGAAGATTGAGAATAGTTGGCAGTACATCTTCTTATCCATTAGCACTTGATAGTACTGACACAGATTATCAATTAGAATTTCAAAGGAATGGTACTTCGGAATGGTGGATTGCGGCAAGTGCTAGCAGTTTTAAAATACATGAAAATGGAGTAGGTGATAAACTAACTATACTATCAGGTGGAAGTGTTGGTATTGGTACAACTAATCCGCCTGCCGCTTTATCAATATATGGAAACGAAGCAACTGGTATGGGTATTTCCATACATGACGATGGTTGGGGTGGAGCGAACGGTTTATATATGATGACGGTTCAAAATTCCAATGGTGCTTTTGTTGTTAGAAAAAATACAGCTAATGCATTAGATTTTTCTACTAGTCAAAATCAGTTAGAAGTAGGAACTGACGGAGTTAGAGCCATTGGTTATGGCAACTCAGCAACTGGAGATAATGTTTCAGTAGAATACACTGGTACAGCAGGTGGACATCAAAGTGGATATCTGTTTAGAGACAAACGAGATGTAGTAAACGCCGCAGTAAAAAATTACCTATTAGATGATGGTGTGGGTACAGCCGCCGCGGAATTACAATTGTATACATCACATGGTGGCACGCTAACTAAACAAATGAATATAGATCGATATGGTTATATAGACACAACTAACCCTCGATTTACTGTGGGAGCCGCTCCAAACGCTCGTACTGGAAAAACCGGCATACGAGCTGGGCGTACTGTATACAACTGGTTTAACTATGGGCGTAACGACGGAAACGACTATCTACACATAAAAACAAACCTAACGAATATTGTTGGCAGTAATCCTCAAGCTACCATGTCTAGTTTTCATATAAGAGGATACACATATAGTACTGAAACCATAGATTCAATATTGGGATTTCATAACTGGAACGGAATTTATTATAGTACAGCGTATCGAAATAATGGCAGTAGAACTGTGGTAAGTGGCAGTTATGCACCTTATCGATCATCTGACAATAAAGTAGTCATTGTTCTTAATATTGGTAACAATTATCCAGGTATTTCGATTGATTACATGCAAAATTTTGAGTATACATGGTATGACGTTGAAGTTTCAGCGTATTCTAAATCAGCAAGCACAAGTGGAGTTTATTAATGGAAGAAGAATATACAGCAGAAGAAGCGTTAGCTAAAGTTCGAGAAATGTTTTTTCCTGCGGCACAAAACGGTGATACAGTTGAACAGTTTGGGTATTTGTTTGTTATGGAAGACAACGAATGGAACCATCAATCCTGAGTCGAGTTAAACATAAATATGTATAACAAGTAAGGTATACATATGGCAATTGATAAACTACCCGGAACAGCAATAGCAACAGGTGCAATTGGCGCTGATCAAATTGCCACAGGCGGTATTACAGTAGCAGATATTCCTGCAGGTGAAATTACAGCAGATAAGTTACACACTACACTTAATCTAAGTTCTAAAACAATTACATTACCAGCCTCTAGTGTAACAGCTCACGCGGCAGCGGCACTCAATGACCTAACAGATGTTAATACAAGCGGAGCAAGTAACGGACAGGTAATAACATATAATGGTAGTAGTTGGGTTGTAGGAAACGGCGGTCCAGCAAATACCGATGCACTTACTGAAGGTTCTAGTAATTTATATTTTACAAATGCAAGAGCAAGAAGTGCTATTAGTGAAAACAGTACACAACTTGCTTACAATAGTTCAACTGGAGTATTGACATTTACTCAAGGAGATACAGACACCGTAACTGAAGGTTCTAGTAATTTATATTTTACAAATGCAAGAGCAGATGCTAGAGTAAATCTACAAACTGGCGCTAATTTAAATCTTAGTAGCAAAAGCACTACTAATTTAACAGAAGGTACAAATTTATATCACACCACAGCAAGAGTACAAGGTACTGCACTGACCTCAGGCAGTTTGCGTGGCACTGTAAATAATGCAACTGTACAGTACGGAAGTAGTTATACAGGAACTCCAGCACAAGGTAGTTTCTTTTTTGATAGTTTAAATGCCAAACTTAAAGTTTATGATGGAAGTGCTTTCTTAGATGCTGTACCAGCCGGAGGCGGCGGAGGCGGTGGTGGAAGCACAGACGCCAACACAACATTTAGAAAATACTTGTATACAATCGGCAGTGTAGGAAATGCTGTAAGTGGTAAAGATGATGTTATAGTTACAGCAGGTGCTTTTGTAACTGGATATGTTTACATAATTGTAAGTGCAGGAAACACAGACTTTACAGCAATTGGTTCAGCAAACAACAATGTAGGCACACAATTTACAGCAACAGGTGCAGGTAGTGGAACTGGTACAGCCGGTCACAAATTAAACTATGTCACTGATGGTACTGAAAATGTAGAAGTATATGTAAATGGTATTAAACAGATTCAAGGAAGTGCAAATGACTATGTTGCAACTAGTGGAACAACTGTAAACTTTGTTAGTAACCTAGCTGTCAATGATGAAGTTGAAATTAATGTATTTGAGCTCTTGACAAACACCAGTAACTTTGCTAGTCTTACAGTAGACACAAGTACGTTGGTTGTTAATGGTACAACCAATAGAGTAGGTATAGGTACAGCAACACCATTTACTAGAGCAGTAGTTGGTGGCGGATCAGGTACTGAAGTTCTAACAATATTTTCAGGATCAAACGGGGAAGGTCAGATAAGATTTGCTGATGGTACTAGCGGTTCTGCCGCATATCAAGGTCGAGTAGAGTATGACCATGTAAACGGAAAGTTAAATTTAGGCGCAGGTGGTACTACTCCTTTTACTATTGATAGTGATGGTAAAGTTGGCATTGGTACAGCTAGTCCAGCAGGAATTCACAGTTTGGCTAGAGTCTTAGAAATATCTGGTGGAGATGGTGGTGACCTTATCATAGGAAATAATGCTTCTTCAAATATTGGAGCAGGTGCTCATATAGGAGCAATAGCTTTCAAAAACATAGATTCAAGCACTGGTAGTGTTCCGCACTATGCAGGAATAAGAAGTGAAGCAGTAGATACAAGCGGAAACATGGATCTTCGTTTTTATACAGGTATAGGAAATTTAGAAGCTGATACTCCTCAAGCACAGATTACAAGTGGTGGTGTACTTCAAGGAACAAGTAATGCTGAGATCTTAACCTCGCCAATTAGAAAGCATAGTAATACGATAAGTACTAACACAACAATAGCTACAACTGAAAATGCTATAGCAGGCGGACCTATTAATGTTGCAACAGGTGTAACGCTAACAATCAATGGAAACTTTACGGTGGTATAATGTCAGGAACAATAACAGTACAAAATATACAAGGACCCACAACAGGATCAAATGCCAATCAAGTTTTAATTCCTAGTGGACATTCATTACACGCACCCGGACATGTTATACAAGTCATTGACAGTGGAGCCAAGACAACCTCTGTAACAGTTCAGTCTACTACTTTTACAAATACCGATATGGTTAATGTGGCAATTACTCCTAAATTTGCAACTAGCAAAATTTATGTGATAGTAACACAGAATATTCAAGTATGGAACACTTCGGCATATGCCACAGGACGTTGGAGAATTTTAAGAAATATAGCTGGTGGCAGTTATTCCGCAGTGATGGAAGATGATAGCACCGCCAATGGTAATATATTCGCATATGACTATGGTGGAAGCGGAATTAATGTTTATTCTCCTATGACGTATCAATTTTTAGATAGTCCTAATACTACCAGTCAAGTCATATACAAAACGCAAATTGCCAGAGGAGCTAACGGCGGAAATAGAATAGTATCTGATGGTGAAAATCCTGGGAGAATGACACTGTTGGAGATAGCACAATGAGCATACTAAAAGTTCAACAGCTACAGCATACCAACGGAACAGTCGGGCTCGATATCAATACTAACGGATCAGTACATATTCCAGGACATGCTATACATGTTGAACAGCAAAAAGGCAATAA
>Ga0181402_1000580_pt1 | contig 13635 bp, 12 predicted proteins | sample 25SPOviralmetaG_FD_130131 | JGI IMG/M metagenome (GOLD analysis project Ga0181402, IMG submission 130131) | Marine viral communities from the oligotrophic San Pedro Time Series (SPOT) site, San Pedro Channel, CA, USA - 25 SPOT_SRF_2011-08-17 | ecosystem: Environmental > Aquatic > Marine > Strait...
CGCTTTGATTACATTACCTGCGGCTATATAACTTTTACCTGCACCTGATTCTCCTGCAAGTACTGTTACTTTACCTAGTGGAATACCTTTTTCAAATTCTCCACTGATTAGTTTGTTTAGTGTATAATTACCTGTACTGATCCATGTATCCGGATCATTAAACCCGACACTTAGTCCAGGTACCGCTTTAGTAATACTTTTGCGGAATTTACTTACGTCAAAAGGTTTTGCCATTAATTTCTCCATAAAGCCACAGTAGGCGACTACATGCCGCCTACCAGTTAGATTTTCAATTAGTTGCTACGATTTCTAATAGCCGCTAGTATATCTTGGGCATTAGGTTTTGCACCTTCTACTGCTGGAGCTGTTGCCGCTACCGATGCCGCTACTTGTTCCTGCATTTCTGGAGGAGTAACTGGAGCAGGAGCCGCTTCTACTACCGGAGCAGGTGCTGCTACTGGAGCAGGTTGCGGAGTTGGTGCTGGTGTTGCACTTTCTGCTTTTGGAGCACTATTGCTAGTATCAATCTGTACACCAGCTGGGCGATAAAAATTACCCCAACGTGCTGGATCATACATTTCACCATTTACACTAGCTTCGAACATTTCACCAATAACACGAAGCTCTTCGTCATTTGGTTGCTTTGGAAGATAGTCATTAAGATTAAACAATCCATGTGTATCGATTGCCGCTCTTTCATTACTATCTAAGCTACGTTCTTTTCGTGACCAACTACTAGTTGAATAGTCTGCATACTGACCCTTAGTTGTCTTAGTAAGACGGAAGTCAGTACCTTGTTCAGTATCTGTAGGAAGTTCAGTAAAGTCACTATCCATTAGTGCGCCTTTAATAATGTTAAAGATGCTTGGATTAATAACAAACCTACGAATTGGATTATCAGGCGTAGTATCTTCTTGTAGTGTACTTTCAGCTACAAAGCCTTGGAAAACATATGAACGCTTTTTCCAATACTTACGACCCATATCTTCTAGTGCAGGATCTTTAAACCAAGGACGTACCTCAGCTAGTACAGGACATGATCCTGTTGGACCCCACATTTCGTTACATGGAACGTTTACTGTAACTTTACGGCTATCTGCCTGACCTTGTACGCCAGCAAATTCTAAACGAATCATCTGACGTTCACGCCAAAAGTAAGTATTGCTTGCATCGCCATCTGGTAAGAAGCGTAGTACACTTGTTGAATTTTCTGGGATATTCCAAAAAGGGAAGATAGCGTTGTCGCCACCTGTTTGCGAACCACGTCCGCCACTTGTTTCTTGCTCTTGCAATTTTGCACGAATTTCTGCCAATGTTGCCATAGTTTTTCTCCTAAATGTTTGCCTATGTGTGTTGCATAATGCAACTGTTGCCTAAGTATGCCTCATGACTACTTATATAGTCATTAGTATATGTTATATAAAGTTGGTTGTCAACTAAAAAGTTTATTAAAATCGTAATTATTAAAATTACTTTCGAATGTCTCCTCCCAGTCTTCATTAACATCTGTATTTTCACTTGCTGTAGCTGTGAGCTTTTTGAACAGTGAGTTAATTGCTTGTACTCCTGCCATCATCATAGATTTGTCTTTGACACGTTCCATTTCATCACTCATGCTAGTTAGCAACTGACTTAACCGATCCTCACCTTTTTTCGCAAAGTCAATGGAGTTACCTAAGTATTCCATAACTACTGCAATTTGATTTTCCTTAGGCATATTTCCGAAACTACTCAAGTTCATCGGATTCTCAGGATCAGATTTTACATTGATACCCTTGCGTAGTGATACTGTACTCATTTGAGCTATAGTACTTACAAGACTATCCATGGTCTCTTTTGCGAAATTATCAGCCTCTTTAAGTGATTTCATCTCTTTGACTAATGCATTCACATACGGTAACGCTTCATCTAATGTTTCATCGAATGTGCGTACTGTAAACTGGTTACGAAGTTTGGTTCTATCTGTTTCGTTAATTTTAAATTCTTTTGATTCAAACTTCTCTTTTGTTTCGTTGTAGCATTTACAACCTTTTAGTTTGTTAATGCTTTCTCTTAAACTGTTAATTCTGTTACTTACTGCTTCTACAATATCATTTGTATCTTCGTTAACCAAGCCGTTACGAAGACTGTATTTTTTAAACTCTTTAAGTTTTTTAAGTTCGTTGCACTGTTCTTGAATATGTGTACCAAAATCATCATATGGTGTTCCGCCTTCTTTAACATGACGTAGCATAGCTCTACCGCCTGCTAAGTTATTAGTTGGCATCTTATAACGTTCACCGTCTGCGTTCTCTACATAGATAGCACTGATATTTCTACTTCTACTACCACGTGATTCTTCGTTAACTGTTTTGTTATGTTTAATAATTAGTTTGGCATTCTCTAACTGCTGGTAACTGCTCTTGCTACTACCGTATGCGGCGCCAATGCCTTCTTGTACTTGTTTCATATCTCTCGCCTTTTGTGCTTGGTAATCTTGGTCTTTAGGTTCTATTGCTTTAGTAAAACTTTTAAGTGTATACTCAACTATACTTTTGTTTGCTAAATTTTTTAATAATGCAAGTGTATCTTTAAACTCATTGATATCTGTGTTGGCATTTATACTTACTCTTATCTCACGTTTGGTATCAGTTTCATCTAAGTTAATCATACTACCTAAGCTAGGAATATAAAAGCGTCTTGCAGATGTTGGATCGATTGTATTCTCACCTTCATCGGTAAAAATTTTAATATTATGCCCGTTGCCTTTAAGTATCTTAAAGATATCTTCCGCAATTTTTTCGCCACTAATCATACTAAAGTTCCTTTAATGTATTTATGTTAGAAACACAAATGGCATAGGGTCAACTGCCTCTTCATCTGAGAAACTATCTTTTAGTTCATCATATGCATTTTCATCATACTGTGCTACCTGCTGTGCAATTCTTACTACCAGTACACATGCCATTACTAAGTCATCTGTTTCACCTTCTTTTGCACTAAAACTGCTACCCCTAGCAATAAATGTTTTGATCTCTCTTAACAATGCACTACTAGCAATTTCCATTCTATCTGTTTCAACCCATGTTTTAAGTTTGCTACATGCCGCTAGTTTGCTTTTGTTTGTAGTAGTGAAACCTTTCCTAAAACCTCTATTAGCACTGCGAGGTTGACTTATGAACTGTCCTGGTATATTGTCCTCGCCCATTTCATTTATTACAACTAGTGCGGCTTCTCCTAGTGTATTGTTTTCTACACTCCAATATATTTCGCTATCAGGGGCTTGTTCTTGTATTTCTAATAGCATTTGTCTCATTATTCGTATTTGTTCTGTAATACTAGTTTTGTTGTGCATCCATTCTGCTACCTGTTTCATACCTGGTAGTTCATATATTTGTATAGCACTGTTATCACCGCCTGTGCCTAAACTTGGATCTAAACCAGCAACATATGTTCTGCCTTTTACAATGTTTTTGTACCAACGTACTTGTCCTGTGCGTTTGTATATTTCTTTGTGTTCCAGTAGTGCTAATTTTAAACTGCTGATTAATGTTTCGTCATATGCAATAAATTCATTAAGGTGTTCTCTGCGAAAACGTTCTTCACCTATTTTACCTTCTTCTTCATCTGCCCATGGCTGGTCTCTGTCAGGATGTTGTTTCCAATCTGCACTGTAACTCTTAAATCCGTTTTTGCCTGTTTCTTTTTCATTTCCAAACTCATCTGTTGTGTTACATGCGGCACGCCAAATTTGTGCAAACTGATCATCGTCTTGATTTGGTGTACTTGTAATAATACACTTACCGCCTGTACTAAGTGTTGGTGACAAACTGGTCCAAAACTCACGAGCAATGCTAGGTCTAACAAATGCAAACTCGTCCAAGTATGCTAGTGAAATACTCAAACCACGTCCTGTGTTTTCTGTTGTAGCTTGTGCAATAATACGGCTACCATTATCAAATTCCAGTGATCCTTTGTTGTATGCTGTACAACCTGCTCTCACATGGTCAGGTAATAGTTCATATGCAAATCGTATACGTTGCATAATCTCTTGGGCACCACTATACTTGTGTGCCGCAATAAGAATAGTTTGGTCAGGTACATACATAGCATACCATAGCAAGTATGCGCCTGCCGCTGTTGACTTGCCCATTTGTCTACTGATAAGTGCTATACTATATCTGTGATTGTGATAAGCATCTAACAATCCACGTTGAAAGTCAAACAAGTCAAACTTTAATCTGCCTTTGACTGGATGCTGTATCCATACAAAGTTCTCAATAAAATATTGAGGATCTTGTGTACACTTAACGATCTCTTCAATCTGTTGCTGATTAAACTTCTCTCGTTTGTACGGGCTTTTGATTAAATTTGTATCTACACTCATTATAGTAGTACTTATGTGAAGTCTGGGGTGCTTTTCAATTCGTGACGAGCTTTTGCAGTTTTTGCCCTTTTATTCATTACATCGCCCATCCATTTATTTTGATCTTTTCGATCATCTGGATGAACTTGTTTAGGTGGATCTTCATACGATCTTACAGTTACACCATCATTGCCAGTATCGTCTCCTGAATCATTTCTTGTTACGACTCCTGTAGGATTTTTCTCTCTATACTCACGGTCTGCTTTTTGAGCCGCCGCTCGTTCTCGGTCATGTTTGTCTTGGTAATATGCTCTAGTATCAGCAGTTCCGTCTGGTTTTACATAGCCAGCATCTTTAGCCTTTTGCCGAGTTTTATCCATTCTCTTCTGCATCTTATGCTTTGTTCCATAAGCAAAAGGTGTGTTAGGCTCAAAGTCATCCATACCTTTTTTCTTAGGTGACCAGTCAGATGGTCTAAGTTTTGGAGTTTCTTCTGGATCGCCTGGATCTTCAAATAATTCAAAGATTCTCATTTAGAGACCTGCGTTTCTTTTTAATAGTGCTAGTTCTGCATCAGCTTGTGAACCGTCTCCGCAGTCTGGACCACAATTACAATCTGGAGTACAATTACCTCCACATGAACAACTAGATCCACAACCACATGAACCTTCACTTACTGATTCCATTGCTTCTCCGCCTTCTAAATGAGCTACACCATCATCTTGCATGCCTTGTTCACTAAATGAAAGATCCATGCCAACTATTTCACTCATTTCTTTTTCAAATCCACTGTCTGTGTAAATTGTCCAAGGACCATTGTGCATAACATATAGGCTTACATAACCTTCTTCGTCTTTTTCAAATTTATAGTCTGTAACAGTAACAGTTTTTGGATTAGGTTCATCTCTATCCCAAATGCTGTCGCCAGCTAGTTCTATTTCTATTGGAAACTTTGGCTTACTAGGGTCTTCTTTAACTAGTCCTAGCTTTTGTTTTACTGCTTCTACTTCGATACCAGCCATTGCATCATAGTGTGCATCTTCCAATGCACCATACAAGTTGTCAAATGCTTCTTGTATAGTGCCAAAGTCTTGACTACCGCCAACATCAACTACTGCTTTAGCAAGGCCGCCTTCATCACGGAAAACTTTTTGCAATCGATTGATTTGATCCATTGCACCATTAAACGTTTTGTCTACTCTCATTTCCTGTGATGTTGGCATTGTCTTCCCTTACTTAATTAAGCCTGCTTCTTTTGCTCGCTTTTCGTATGCCGCAATTTGTTCATCGGAGTAACCAGCAAGTTTAGCAAGTCTCTTGGCTTCTCCAACCGTCATTCCATTAGGTAATTTTTGCTCACCGCTATCAGATTTTGCAGTTACTCCTGCTCTATCACCTGGAGTAGCTGGAGCTTCTGGTTTTGCACCTAGTCCGCGTGATCTTCCTTTAGCGGCTTCTCTAGCCGCTTCAGCTTCGTCGCCGCCAATAACATCACCTGTTTGCATATCTCTAACAGTACCAAATTTGTCAACTTCTAGTGTTGTTGGAATTCCGCCAACTGTACCAGGTACAAGATAATCTAATTGATCTAATGGTAACCCTTCTCTATCAGCATAAGCTTCAGCATCTTTTCTCATTTGTGCCGTAATCTCAGGTGCTTTGGGTTTTGCAGTTACTCCTGCTTTATCACCCGGAGTAGCTGGATCCTTAGGTCCAATTGCATCCGGTGGTCTTGTTCCTGAAGCAGGTGGTGTAGGTGTAGGTCCAATTGCATCTGGTGGTCTTGTTCCTGATGCTGGTGGGGTAGGCTTAGGTCCAATTGCATCTGGTGGTCTTGTACCTGCTGGTGGATTTGCTGGTCCGCCAGGTTCTCCCATACCGCCCATTGGATCTTCTGGATCATCACCTTCGTCTCCTGGTGCACCGCCAAATGGATCAAACTCTGGATCTGATTTAGGTGGTGTAGGTGTAGGTCCTATCGCATCTGGTACTCTTGGAGCTGGTTCGCCACTAGGTTCTCCCATGCCTCCCATTGGATCTTCTGGCTCGTCACCTTCGTCGCCTGGTGCGCCACCAAATGGATCAAATCCTCGTTTACCTTGTAAACTTTTTGGAGGTTCTTGAGATCCAAATGGGTCAAATCCTCTTTGATTTTTTAATCTAGTTTCTGGTTCTTGCGATCCAAATGGGTCATACCCTCTTTTATTTTCTAATCCGGGTCTTTCCATTATGGTTGATTCAGTTAATCCTGATAGTTTACGCATTCTATTCATATCTGCATGAAGCTGTTCTACTGCTTCTACTTGATATGTTTTACCGTCTACTTTAAACTCTTTTTTACCAGCTTTTTTAGCGTTTGCTAATGCGCCAGTGAATTCATTACCTTCATTTGGTTCTTCATTCATAGTTGATTCCTTTGGGTTTGGATCGATAATATTGCCATTTTCATCGCGTTGCGAGACGTAAGTACTATTTAAAGTATCTTCATCTCTATCGTTGTATAGTTTATCAAAACCGACTTTATTTGTACGATCACGTCGGTCTTGTTCACGAGCTCTTTGTGCTTTAAGTACATCTCTAGGAGGAGAAAAACCATATTTGGCAAAGATCTCGTCTCTTTCTTTTGCAGTCTGTATATTTCTTCCAAGTGCATCCATTTTCAAATCCCAATTAGGATCTTTTGGATCTGCTGGTGAATCACCATCTAAATCTTTTGGATCAATCTTTGTGTTGATTGGATCCTTAGGTTCTTCAGGTTCATCTGGAAAATCTGGATCAGGATCAAAGCCTGGATCTTTGGGTGGTTCTTCTGGTCCGCCACCTGGTGTTGGTGGTTTAGGACCTGGTTCCGGTTTTGGCTCTGGAATTGGTTCACCTGGTGGATCTTTTGGCTCTGGACCTGGAAACGGAGTTGGGTCATTTGGTGGACCTGGAAATGGAGTTGGGTCATTTGGTGGACCTGGCTCTGGCATTGGATCCGGAAACGGAGTTGGATCATTTGGTGGACCTGGCTCTGGCATTGGATACGGCATTGGCATTGGATCTGGAAGTCCTGGATCTCTTGGATCCGGCATTGGCATTGGATCTGGAAGTCCTGGATCTCTTGGATCCGGCATTGGCATTGGTGGAAGTTTTACTCCTGGAGGAAGTTCAATGTCTCTTGGTAATTCAAGTGAATTAGGGTTGTTCGGCCGATTGAGCCATGCAGATTTTGGCGCTTCGTCTAGCTTATAATTAAAATACGCTTCGCTAATATCTTCTACTTTATGATCTTCGTATACTTTTGTTTCGTCTACAGTAACATGTTCACCGTTTGCTCCCAAGTATCTTCTAAGGCTTAGGTCAGCAGGACTACCTAATGTGCCTTTATATTCTTCTGGTTCGCCAGCATATTCATCACCGCTGTTAGCAAATCCTTCTTCTTCAATTGGAGCATCTCCAACTAATTGATTTAACTGTTCTGGATTAACCAAAGCAATTATTGCTTTCATATTGTCTCTGCCATTAAATGGCGTTTCAGCTACTTGCTGTTCTACTTCTACTGGTTCAACCGCAGGTGTATTGTCTTTTTGAAGTCCTGCTAGTTTGATTAAGTCTTCTAAATTCATGTCGTTACACCTTATATTCTTTATTATGTTCGCCTTTGGGCTGACTTTTAACAAATTTGTCTACAAACTCATTGCCGTAATGCTCACTGTGATCTACTTTTTCGGAATCGCTATAGTCTGCATCAGCTAATACACTTTTGGATTCTTCGTCTTTTGTTTCTTCTTCAACGTCCCAAAGCTCTTTAGCTTCTAACATATTATTAACAATCATTGAACCTAAGCTACATCCGCAAATTCCTGCAATCTCTTCTTGCAAGCTATTTGGTGTTGCTGGAAGTTTTGTTTTAATGTCGTACATGTATACTTCTTGTGCGCCTTTATCTTCAAAACCTCTAGGTGTGTGCATTATTGTTTTTTTAGGTGAGCTCATGCTCTCCATATTATATTTGGCCATATGTGATTCAATACGGTCCATGTGCTCATCTGAAATCTCGTTAAGACTACGAAGTCTGAACTCATAGGTTTTTTCAGATTCAGCTAGATATTGTGTCAAACTTTTCATCGCGATTTCCTTCGTTATAGTTATTTATCAGGCTTACCCATTTTTTGTATTACTGCATTAATTAGACTATTGCGGTCTTCAAACTCTTCTGCTTCGCCTTGAATAGTATCATCTTTACCATTTGCTTTGGCTTCTTGGGCATCAAACTTGGCTTTTTGCAGTTGTAGTTGCACCATCTTTAGTTTTTTGTCCATCTTTGCTGTTTTAGCAGTGATAGCATTGGTCATCATTTTACTTGCTGTATCAAATACAGCCGCGGCATGCCTATCTTCAACATTTTGTCCAAGATCCATAAGATCCTGAAAGGCATGCATTGCTTTATCAGCATACTTGTCCATGTCAGCGTCTAGTTGTTCTAAGTCTCTTACCATTGGCAATGCAGCATCAATTTTATCTGCTACATCTAATTGTTGCTGTAGTTGTGTAAGATTTAAACCAGTATCTTCTTGTTTAATAGGCTCGTCAACTTTTTCTCCATTCATTGGAGGTAAATCAAAGACATCTTCAATTTTACTACTCATATTGTTTCCTTACGCTCTTGTGAACACTAATATCTTATGGTTGCCACCAGTATCCCAAGAATAGGTGCCTAATGTGGCTGGCGAGGCTAAAGTAAAAGTTAATATCGTTGCTTGACCTGATGCAACTATATCGTTGGTTTGGCCATCTTTATAAATTTGCCAAGCATATTGATTTGACCCTGCATTAAAAGCAATATAATCTCCAGCTGGATATACAGTTGTATTATCAGTCAATACAGCTCCTCCACCACCACTTGCTGGAGTTGTCCAAGAAAAATCGCTACCATCCCAAGTTAGTACTTGTCCACTTGTAGCACTACTACGATTTATATGTGTATTTACTGTTGCATCAAATGTTGCAGTAGTTTGATAACCAGCTGTACTATGATCACCCCAAGTATAAGCTGTGTCCCATTGACCAACTTTTGTATCATTAATAATATTTGTGCCCATATCAATGTTATTACCATTAACATCTAAATTTCCACCAAGTTGTGGACTAGTATCTTCTACTAGATTTTCTAATCCTTGTAGTTCTGATCCATCTTGTAAAGCTGTCCAAACACCATTTTTATATACATTAAGTGCATTTGTTGTTGTGTTATAAATCATATCTCCATTTGTCGGAGTATTAAGTGTATCTCTTTGAGCGGTTGTTACATTTGCAAAACGCAAACTAACATCTTTTATTGTTACTTTTCCTGTATTTGACCATAATACTGTCATCTTCTTTTCCTTCTCTTAGGCTGTTTAGGATTATTAAACAACTCATGTTCTGTTAATACGCGAAACCCAACGCCTTGATGTTTACAAAATACTTTTGCAGCTTGCCATTTTGCTTCGTTTACTATAGCCGCTGCTTGTTGCATTGGACTTTTTGCATGTGCTAGTGTTTGTCCTGCTGGTTTAATTTCAATCATCTCTGCTTTTCGTTGTTTATTTTTGTCTTCGTATACTATAAAAAAGTCTGGAACATAATGTGTATTTTTACCTGTTGCTGGATTACGATAAGGTATTCTATGACTTTCGCTAGCCCAGGCTAGTATGTTAGGATGATCATCTAGTATACGCATAAACTTTAATTCCCATCCGCTACGATATTTTGGGCGATGTTTGCCCACATACTTGCTACGGTTTTTTATTTCGTAGATACCTTGGTGAAAATTATTTGCCATCCTAGTAATATTTATTACTAATTACAATGCATCTAATTCTTCAGGTGTTAGCTTAATTACAAACTCTTCACCATCGACATTTCTAATTATTTCATCTGCAGCAAGAACACCACCTGTATAAATTCTCTGTCCCAGTGGTTGATTTATCTGCTGTGTTGATCTATTAGCTACTGTTGCTGCAACTGTTGATTGTACGTTTTGTTGAGCCGCTGCTGTTGAAATAATATCTGCACTGCCTAAGTTACCAATATTAGCATGTTCTGGCTGAAATGTTACATTATATACTAAAGGAGAACTTGCACCCATATCTAATGTATCAGATTGTACATTTAGTATCATACTATTATATAAGTTTGTAACTCTTCCGCCCTGAGCTGTATCAGTATTAAAGATTCTAATCTCTTCAAACATAAATCTAGCATCTGGACTAATACTTTTAGCACCAAAAGCATGTGAGTCACCAACACCAAACTTTGTACCTAACATATTATACCCACTAAAATTCTTTGGATCCATATCATGTCCTTGAAAGTAATGTGCAGCATATGCTTTCATTAGTGTTGAAAACTGATTATCTTTAGTATCATAAAAACTTATATTACATGCGCCAACAGTCATCCTAGTAGGAACATGTCTCATTCTATTATATTGATTGAGTGTTTGCATACCATAATCAAAATCTGGCATGCTAGCTGACATTACTCTATCAAACGTAAAAGTTCTTCTAAAACTAGCATCTTCTATAAACACATTTTCATTGAGAACGAACTCCAGTTTAAACTGATACTTCATTCGAGGTGCTTTGACCATTACTGGATCATCTACACCAAATTTTTCTGCGGCTGGGTTATAAAAGCCGGTATTACTTGTTAATCCCATTGGCTACCCCTTAACTAGCGGTACCTGCGCCTGTTGCGTTACTCAATGTTTGATCTTGTGCTGCGCCTGTTAGTGTTGCATTACCTGCGGCATCATAGATTTCTGCATTATCATATCTAATAGATACAGTAACTTGAACTTGATCGCTACTTGCATATGCCATATCACCATATTGAATATTTTGAATATAAGCGCCTGCTAATTCAAATTTATCTAATATTCCTGGTGTTGGGCTTGCACCATCTAAGGTTTCCATTAATAGTTGGAACTTATAAGCACTACCTGATCTCGGTGAGCTTTGGTTTGCATGGTCAACTTGTCTATTCAGTTGTCCGTTTAATTCTCTTATTACTACACTATCTACGTCATCTCTTAAGACAACTGTGATAGGTTCCCAAGTATGTTTACCTGCTAAAAATATTCTACTGTTGTACATGTCCAACGGAATTTCATCATGTGTAAGACTTGGTCTACTTACACTAATTACACTTCTAGTAGGAGTCGCTGTAAATCCCTCTCCAATAAACGTTGCTCTAAAACGATATTGTAGTTTGGGCATAATAGTTGTGGTGTTACCTGTATTGTCTGGTACACCTAATGTTGTTATAACTGCCATTTGAATCTCCTCGTTATACCGGCTGTTAGTATTTATCGAAATGAGCTCAAAAAAAATGGACAGCCGAAGCCGTCCATTAAGTATTCTGTTAATTTTTTAACTTGTAGTAGATAATGTTCCTGTATTCACCAATCTAATCGGAACATAAATGAATTCTGCTGCTTTTGAAGGTTCAATAGCAACATCAACATAAAATTCGTTACGATCAATTCTTGCTGGTGTGTTGTTTGTTTCATCACATACTACTGCGAAGTCATTGAGACCTCTTCTACTAAGGATGTCTGATAAGAATCTTTCAAACACTACTTTAGCCCTAGCTCTTGTTTGTGCATCATTGATCTCAAACAAGAATGGACGAGCAATGTCATCAAATCTTTCACGCAAGTAAGCAACTAGACGTGCAACATTAACTCTATCTAAACTACTTGCTGTAGGATGTAGAGTTTTCTGTCCAAATACTATTGTTCCTTGCCCTGGGAAGGTTGCAATTGGATTCAATTTGTCAGTATACATAGCATCACGTTGACCTTGTGTTAAACTGATTGCTTTGAATTCACCTTCTGTTGTAATGTGTCCTACTGCACTTGCATTTTGTACAACACCTCTTGTAGTTCCTGCTGGAGCAAACCATTGGAAACTAATATTGTCATTGTATGCATATGTGTATAGTGCCATATGACTTGGTGGAACAGCTACAGTTTTACCTTCTACTGGTTCTGTAGTGTTTCCGCTTGGATAGTAAACTGCACTGTATGTGTTCTTTGTTACTAGTCCATCTTCTCCGTTTTCTGTTGCATTTCCACTGTTTTTAGTCCAGTTAACAACGTCAGTTGGATTTTTACGCATTGGCGAGTCAATAATAATAAACGCTGTTTCGCCTCTATCACTATTAAGTGTTACCATTTCGTCTACTAGCTCAGGATAATTTGGAGCCGCTAACAAGCTGTACTTGTATTGTGGATCTCTGAGATCTGTGCCTGACGCTACTGCCTGCATTGCAGTTGCAATAACACCACGTTGTGCATATCTACCAAAACGTCCGCTACCATCTGCATGATTGCTTACGCCATTTCTCCAAGCAGTTCCATTCCATGCTCGAACTGTGTTTTGACTCTGCCCCATATTGACAGCAACCATTCCGTTTGGATATACAGCTGGATTTGGTCCACCACTAATAACTGTAGCATCACCGCCATTTGTTGCATCTGCAGCAGTGTCTGTAATATTAGCAAACAATACACCTGTTGTAGTTGTTTGATCTGAGTTTGTATGTGAAATCCATGCACTACCATTATAAACTTTAATGTGTGGATAAGCACGTTCGTTAGTTTGATTCTCTGCCGCTAGCGAAATGTCTACCCAAATATCACCACTGCTTGGTCCTGTTGGTGCAGTTGAGCTATAAGTTCCTGCCTTAGGTGAAAACTTACCTGCTGTAACTACATACAAATCTAACTTATCAAGTTGATTAGTAAACCAATATGTACCTGTAGCTAATGTGCCAGTTGGTGTTGCAGATTGTGCTAATACTGTAGTTGCTGTTAAATCACCTACTGCGCCGCCTGTTGTTATTTCTCTAATAACGATAGTAGCTTTAGTATTTGCTTGTTGGTCTAACAAGTATTGACCTACTGTAGCTGTACCTGTAGTTAATGCAGTTGTACTTGAACCATCTTGTGCTACAAAGTCTGTAATTGCGCCAGCTCCATCAGCTTGTGTAGTACTAATACCTTGTACTGTAGCAGATGTAAATGCTGTACCATTGTGTGTGCTTAGTGCTAGTGCTAAACCGTTGCCTGGGCGTGTTGTTTTAATCCAAACATCATTAGCCGCTGGACTTGCTGGTGCACTGAAGTGTTCATCATAAGTTACACCAATTGCGCCAGTCATGTCACTGTCGCTGTCCATAACTTCCCATGCGCCAGCTACACCATAAAAGTATTCAATACTCATTTGACGTGCGCCACTCACTGATGCTTCGTTATCAAC
>Ga0181402_1000582_pt1 | contig 13614 bp, 37 predicted proteins | sample 25SPOviralmetaG_FD_130131 | JGI IMG/M metagenome (GOLD analysis project Ga0181402, IMG submission 130131) | Marine viral communities from the oligotrophic San Pedro Time Series (SPOT) site, San Pedro Channel, CA, USA - 25 SPOT_SRF_2011-08-17 | ecosystem: Environmental > Aquatic > Marine > Strait...
CATCAGTATCTTTGTCGCTGACAATACCTAGTGCTGAGCTCAACTGGTATCTTTTAAAGTAACTGCAACCACTACCGATTGACTGATAAGAGTTTTGTCCTTTCATCTCTACTAAAGGAACGTCAACTGTGCTAGAGTTATTTTCTCCACTCTCGATATGAAAGATTGTAGTAGTAACACAAGTGTTGCCACTCTCAGGGTTAGTGCCTAACATCTGAGTAAATCCAAGTCCATGCTTTTGCATAAGAGGATTGATAGAGTGGATAATTTTAGTAAGGTCTACATACTTGTAGCCGTACCCATCGGTGTCTTTTAATAGCACTGGGCATTCTTGCTGAAATCCTGCGAGTGCTTTGTAATAGTTTTTCATTTCTTGTTGGTTAAATCATTTAATTTTTTGGACACCAATTCGTGCTTAGTATTAAGCGTATTTCTAAGGGTCTTGTGTCCTTCTAAGACCTTCATAGATTTACTTCCGTTCATCTCATCACGAACCTTTAACTCCAGTCGCTCAAGATTATACTGATATTTTTTTAGTGATATGGTATACACGCCTACGAGCCATCCTTCCTTGAAATAGTCGTACTGCTCCTCGGTAAGTTCTCTATAGAAGTTCATTCCTGAAGTCTCTATGCGAGTTGACTGGCTATCCCTAATTATTTTTACTCCCCTATACATATAAGATTCGGAGGGAAAGGAGTTGATGCATTTACTGGAGTCGTGAGACTTAGCTTGTTGAAAGACCATATCTAAGTTTTCTTTAGTCAACAACACTAAGCTTGTTAATTACCTCTTGCAAGTCTGTGTCCTCCTCCAGTTGTTTCTCTATAGCTGAAACGCCATAGGTTATTGGAGACCTCTGAAGTTGAGAACCATTGTTTCTCATGTACTGCATAATCATGGCAATAGTTAAGCCTCTTTTGGTGCATAAGTAAAACAAGGTCTGCCTTGCTAGTACTATCTCCCCGTTCTGAGTCTTTGAGAAAAACTCTTCTCTGCTCAGACCAGTATGCTTTAAGATGTTATCAATAAATTGATTGAATATATGTTCTTTCATTTTTTGAGTGTAACGTTAAGATTCTTTTGAGTTTTGGTTCTTATTTCTTGAATAAGATTAAAGGCTTGAACATAGCCTTGACTTTGGTAGTCATCGTCAAGGAATTTATCAAACGTAGGGTTGTTGGTTAATTGCATTTGATTTAATTAAATTAGATTTAAACAAATTTAAGGAATTATTTACTCTTATCCTAATCTTTACTTGGAAGTAATATAGTTGTGTTTTTTACGTGTTCCCCTAATGGGAAGTTTTGTCCCCTAATGGGAAAGTAATTTTTTTTACCTTTGCTTTATGGCAGATACTTTCTTAAAAAATAACTTATCAATCGTTATCTCTTTTCTAGTTGCAGTCTTTACTGCTGGAGGTGTATACTCTGAGTTTATGAGCATAAAGAATGAGCTTACTATGGTTCATGAAAGGCTAGATAAAAAGATTATTGTCATCAATGCTTTAGATAATCGCATCCTTGAGATTGAAAAGCAAATCGAATACGAGCGTGGCTTCATAGAGGCCACAAAAAAAAGGGAACCTCATCCCTGAGAATTCCCTTCTTCAATCAAACAAACAAAACTATCTTTTACTCCAGTAAGCGTTATTCCATTTCATCTCCATTACTTGTAAATGTTTTTTAGTTTTCTCTAACTCTTTCCTCAATGCATTGTTGGAATGCCACAGGAAGTCTGGATCATTTCTATCTACTATTGGTTCTGTATTTTCTAAGTTCATCTCTGATTTGTTCATTCTGTTTATAAAGATAAATAATTTGTCTTGGTTTTGAAAGCGTAATCTTATACTTTGATTTCGCAGAAACATATTTGTTTCTCTTTACCATCTCCTCGATTTGTTCTCTAATCTTTCTTTCATTGCTCATCAGATTAGACCAAAGCGTTTTTTGTCTACTCCTTTTTCTTTTCTTCTTTACTAGCCTTAGCTTTAGGAATCTTAGTATTTTTTTCATAATGTCTGATTTAAAATTAGTTCATACAAGTAATGCTCCTCCTCCAAATGTTGGACGGATAAAGCATCATTAGTGCCGTCCTCCCTCAAGGAGACATGACGCACTCCTTCAGAGTCAAGGGTGGCCTCTACAAACACGTCGATGAGTGCTCCACCCTTTCTTCTGTACTTGGCTCTGATGATAAACGCAACGTGCGTCTCATTGTAGCCTCTTCGAGTTCCAAAGTTCTTAATTATCTTCATCTGTTGTCTTGAGCGTGTTCACATATATCTTCCTCCATTTGATGCTCAAGGAAATCATAATAAAACTGCAAAGGTAATGTCTCTGAGCCAATGTAGATTTCAGTAACATCTAACTCTCTATCTGGAGGATTATCATAGTCTCCTCTGTCCCAATAGTAAGTGTAGTCTACAGAGAGGGTATACTCTTTTTCCACCTTCTGATATGTTCCTCTTAGCTTGTTCATAATGTTTCTAATTGTAGCCTAATATACTCTCCGTTTCCATCAGTTTCTACATCAGCTATTGAACAGTCTGTTAAGTGTTTAATTTGAGATACGTTAGTAAGAGTTTTTATATTCAAACAACATATATCGTTTCCGTTATAATCTTCTATAAATATTCTCATTTCTGTTGTAATTTAGTTAATAATGTTTTGATTTGTCTGACATCTAGTTCAAAAGCTTCTTTCTTATCTAGGTCATCATCGCACCAAGGTATATCCTTGGGATCATTGAAACAATACTCTTTCATCTCTTCTAAAGTAGTTAGGATTTGCTCTCCCACATATCCTAAATCTTGCATCTGTATTATGTTCATAAATGTCCTCCAGTATTAAGTTTATCGCATTGATATCTATATTCAGACTCGTCTAATATTTTATTCATTGCTGAGTCGCAACCAAAACCATATTCATATTCAGCTTTGGATATTGCCTCATCGATTTTCTCATCTACATCTTCTCTGTCTTCCAGATAGTCTTGAAGATTATCTTCAGTTATTGTATCGGGTACTTCGATTTCTATCTCAGCAAATTTATGATACACGCTTCTTTGTTGGATTTTTACTTTCATATTTGTTGGTTTAATCTCTGAGCAAAATCGCTCATTGTGGATAGCCTAGAATCGAACTAGGCAATGCACCATGCTATCCTATAACTCATCAAGATACTCTAGTATCTGTTCAAAAACATGAGGGAAATCCCTCGCCAGAACATCTACAATTTCTTGATCTTCGTGTTCATTGGTCTTAGTTAGCTTTTGTAGTTTATCTAAAACTATATCCAACATCTGACCATCTGATAAATAATCCTTGCTTTCACTATCTTCTGAAAACTTTGGATTCTTAGCATACTCAATTATTTTATTTATTTCTTTTATCATATCTGTTGTTTTAAGTTAACTTCTTCTTTTACTTCATCTATGTAACACTCTAAAGTGTCCCAGGAGATTCCATAATTTGCATCGTGGTTATTCTCTGCCTTATCTAATACATCAATGCATTGGTCAGTTGTTAAACTGTCATCTAAACTTAGAACATCTTCAACGTTCCAAGAGATTGTTATTTTGTAATCTTTTGCTTTCATATCTGTTGGTTTAAATTAAAAAGGTAATTCTTCAAACGACTTCTCACGAAGATATTCATCTTCTAAGTAGTTTCTGAATTTAGCTGAGGTAGACTTAATGTGTCTAGCTAGATACGTTAATCTACTGTTGCTATTTCGCTCCACTGGGAGCTCCAAATTACCATCCTTATCAAAGTAAAATGTTGTTGAGAATGGTACTCTCTCTTCGTTCACCAAATGGTGAATGCTAATGGTGACTGAACTCTCTTCAAGGTCAAACCATAAATTGAATTTTGAATGTAACATATTGTTTGTTGTTTAATTAATAAATCTGTTTCATGCTTTTGCAATCATCAGGCAGAACTACATTCCACTACAGAGGGAGGATTGCTCCTCCCATAGGATTATTTTAAAAATTCTATTATTACATCTTGTTGCTGAGGTGTCAATGCATCATAGCTAACACCAAATGCACCATACGATGCCCTATCATATTTATTTATCTCTATCATACTAATTGTTTTAAGTTAATTAAAAAGTCTTCCATCGTAGTGAATCGCTTAGTCTTCACTTGAGCCTTATCTGACCATCCACCAGTAGGTAAATTAATGCCATACCAGTTGCGAATGTTTGTCATAGCTTTAGAGAAGTCAGTTGATACACCAAAGTACGTCTTCGGGTTCTTAGTCTTATCAAGATAGACGCCTTGTCTAGTGTACTTGTAGACTGCCCATCCTATGGCCATCTTGCTCCTCCTGGAGGAACAGACTGCTACGTATGGATAATTTAGTTTTACGTTTTCTCGTACCATATTTATTGTTGTTTGTTGTTTGACATTATTGTCGTTGACTGGGGAGGAGTCGAACCTCCCCTAGAACCATTCAGTCAGGTAATGCTATCCCAGTATTAAGGTTGAGCATTTAGTAGCTTGTTGCATCGCATAAAAGCATTCTTTAGCTTCATCTTTGAACTTCTTAACCCATCCGTTGATATAGGCTTGGCTATTGTCATCAGAGTCTTTTGGATTAAGGTCACAAAGTCCAGTCAGATACATGGAGCTAATCTCAGCAATTAACTCCTCCTGAGCATAAGACTCTGAGCCAAAGTAATTCACATTGGCAATGCCTTTGCGATTGAGCCTCGACTCGTGTCCAGTTGAATGCGCTAACTCATGAAACAAAGTCTTATAGTAAGAATCAGAGTCAACGAATGAGTCCTCAATAGGCATCACTACTAAGTCTTTACTGGGACTGTAGTAGGCTTCAGTAGATGACTTACTTACATTTAGTTTCAGAGGATTTGACTTAGAGATATAGTTATCAATGATTGAATCGACCATCTCATTACTGGTAAAGGATGCATTGATTGATGGCTCAAAAACAATAGGCTCAATTCCAGTTGTTTGGTCAACATTAAAGACTCTATAGTATCTGATAGTAAACGTCTTTCTGTACCTATCGACTGGTGTACCATTGCTAGTAAACTTCTCTCTGAGGTTGACTGATTTAATCTGTTTGTCAGTTAAGAATTTACCAGTCTTCATGTCTTGATATCCTAACTTCCAAAAGTAAATCTGAGTTGACTTAGAATCCTTTTTGACCTTACCATCCATCTGAGATACTTGCTTGAATGTAAGCCATTGGTTGGAGGTGTAATTGTGTCTTATCATCTCAGCATTCAAAAGAAATATATTAAAGCCTTTGTAATACTTACTTGATAGTCTGTTCAGAGGTTGATTTTCCTCTCCCGATTTCCATGGTCTGAACCATTGTAAACCTTTGTCTTTTAAGCCCTCAATGACTCTGTCATTTACTGCTTGGATAATTTCATCTTGTGTCATAATTTGTGTTTGTTTGTTGATTAATAATTGACCATCTCTTCAGATGCGACTTAAGGTCTGTCGCATGACACATCCATGTGGATGTGTTTCGGTTATCTCCTATCAGGACTGCTCCATCCATATTCTTTACTATAAGTTTCAAGTATGTATTGATATAACTTCTCTCTGTTTCCATTATCAAGCATTGTAATAAATCGAGTGAAGACTCCATAACTAATAGCGGCTTTTCTTACTACATAGTCATTACTCTTTTCTCCATCCCTCTTAAGCATTTCTTGTGTACACATTGAAAACTTGTCATTCAAGTGATTAGCTAAGCATGGGTTATCAGACCAACATTGGTCGATGAAATCATAGTTGTAGTTAAGTCCAAACCAAACGATTGAATCGATGTTTTCGAATGTGTTATTTACTTTGTTTTGTAGTTGTTGTAAGTTTTTCATGTTGTTTGAATTGTGTAACGTGCTGTTTGTCAGCGTGTTACGGTTAAAATTAAGATATTGTTTGTTGTTCATATTGCTAATATATGAATAAACATTGGATAAATAACTACCATCAATAGATTAAGATTAAATAATATCTCGTCCAGTTCCATCGATGAGGTTCAATCGTCCATGTGAATCCATGCTCATAATGTTAATAATGTTGATTTTGTTTGGCTATTTGTCTATGGTTCTAACTGGAGTGGACGTGGACTAAGACGCACCTCTTCTTGTCTTAACTAATCGTCAAACGTGTAACGTATTGAGGGAAGGTCAGTAGGGGATGAGGGTAGGTGGGGCAGTACCAGAAATGAAAAGTCAAAAAATCCCACCCAAAATAAAAAATCAGATTTGGTTTGGAACTAGAAAATCCATTTCCGATCGAGGCCAGCGCTGCGTATAACCGTATATAATCCCCAACCCCGGTGTATCTAATAATTTTGTATATTTGAACAAATAAAGTATTATGAGACAGATGGATAAAGACAATAAGGCTAGTGACTATGTTGACGGGCTGTATGTAAAAAACGGTAGGTTAATGAATGATCGTCCAGACTCAATGACTGGGATTCAGAGAGCTGCGAATATGAAGAGGATAATAGATGAGGATCGTAAGATCAAAATGATTGCAGATGGGATCGAAAGATCTGAGATGAGAAAGAATATGTTTGGATAATTTGTTGGTTTATTATCTAGGTTAAGAAGAGCTACTTTAGGGTAGCTTTTTTTATATGTTGATTTTTAAATTTAGTCAAAACCAAAATCAACATTTTCAACATTTTGTGTTGATTTTTAATCATGAACTACGAATTTTTCTTTATCGCATTTTTAATGATCTTGTATATTTTGTATGAGCAGTCAGAAAATTAACACAAAACCTAATAATCAACACAGATAATGTTGATTTCAATGTTAATTATTTGAGCTAACTATCTGACTATCAAGACTAGTGTTAATAATGTTGATTTTAAACTGAAAAATTTATAGAAAGTAGAGTAATAATAAATATAATAAAAGGGTAAGATAGAAAATGAAAATCAACATTTCAACATTTTGGCTCTTTCAGAATATTTTTTATCTTTGGTATAAATCAAATTTAATTTAATCAAATCATGAATGAATCAGGCGGGTATTCACCAAAGGATTTGCACTTCGGCAAAGACGCACAATCAAAACTTATTTCAGGAATAACGAAACTCTCAAATGCAGTTAAGAGCACATTGGGACCAATGGGTAATACGGTACTTATAGAAAGTCCAAACCACACCCACGGGATCACCGTGACAAAGGATGGGGTAACAGTAGCCAAGAGCATACAACTACTAGACCCTGTAGAGAACCTAGCGGTGCAGATGATGAAAGAGGCGGCAGACCGCACAGCCAGTGAGGCTGGAGATGGGACCACCACGGCCATTGTACTTACAGAGGCTATAGTCAAAGCGGGGCTAGAGAAAATAAAACCCCAAGACAACAAGACCCAGATACTAAGAGAGCTTGTGTCTATCAGCAAAGGAGTTATTGAGAGGCTGAAGGAGAGGTCCATACCTCTGACAGGTAGAATGCTCCATGACGTGGCGACCATATCAGCAAACAATGACCCTGAGATAGGTGAGATTATAGCGAAGACTTATAAAAAAGTAGGAGAGAACGGGATCGTAACCGTTGAGAAGAGCCAAACCTCTGACACTACCTTTGAGACAACCCATGGAATTAAGATAGACCGCGGGTACTCGTCGCATTTGTTTGTGAACAACCACAAAAAAGATGAGTGTATCCTGGAGGACGTGCATGTCTTGGTCTCTGATGCTGAGATAAATAACATACTCTCCATTGAGAACGTGCTCAAACCAATAATCGCGGACAATAAGAAATTATTAATAGTAGCGCCTTGTTCTCAGAATGTCATAAACACCCTAGCGGCGAATGTGATGAAGAACAACTTGAAGCTTTGTACCATAACCCCGCCGAACTTTGGTTATAAGCAACACGAACTGATGAACGACATAGCTCTCTCAGTTGGCGCTACTTATTTTTCACAGAGCACCGGCGATGATCTGTCGATCATAAACTTCTCAGACCTAGGACGCGCAAAAAAAATAATCGTAGGTTCAGACAAGACCATCGTGATGAAAGACGACACCCATGTGGACGACCAGATGATCGACCAGCGGGTGACAGAGCTATGGGATGCGCACAAGGGTGCGACTAAAAAAATTGACAAGGAATTTATAGCGTCTCGTATCGCCTCACTAACAGGGGGGGTAGGTGTTATAAAAGTCGGGGGTGCTACTGACCTAGAGCAGAAGGAGTTGATGGACCGTGTGGATGATGCGGTGTGTGCCGTACGCTCCGCACTATCAGAGGGGATCCTACCAGGAGGTGGGCTTGCCCTATGGGAGGCCGGCGAGGATATTACAAATTCAAAATCGATCGCTCACGCGATTTTAGGCGAGGCTCTTGAGTCTCCATTAAACCAGATATTAACTAACGCGGGGGTCGACTGGGCACCTTATGGCGCTGATGTAGGCCACGGCCTTGACGTAAAAACCGGTGAGACTGGGGATATGATTAAGATGGGAATCATAGACCCGAACAAAGTGACAAAAACCGCCCTGCAAAATGCTGTCTCAGTGGCAGTAACTATATTATCAACCAACGCCATAGTTACTATGGCCCGAACATATGAATCAAAATGAAAAAATTTATAATACTACTTAGCTTAATATCATTATCCTTCACCACAATTCAAGATGAATACTGTGAAGGTTGGGAACTAGGATACTGCCAGGGATGGGAGGATGTAAAGGGTGAGCTTTCAATCTGCCCAATTGTGCCTATGTGCCCGATTCCTGAAATATTTCAGAACGAATACCTAGACGGATATAACCGTGGATTTAAAAAAGGACGTGTAGACGCACAAAAATGAAGCCGATAGGTAAAAATATAATTATAAAAACAATCGAGGAGGAGATTAAAACCTCCTCTGGGTTGTTACTTTCCTCTGAGGACGCGAGCCAGCTGCGCTATAAGAAGGGCAGGATTATCGAGATAGGTACCGACGTGGTAGCAATTGAGAAAGACAGCGAGATATACTACGACAAAAGAGCCGGGTATACGATGCTTATAAGCGATACCCCCTATACGATTATTCAAGAGAACGACGTTGTTGTTGTCTTGTAGCCTCGTTGATTCTTACGATAGCGTCAGCATATAGCTTGAAGGTGTAAGGCACGTTTGTTTTTTTAAAGAACGGATTGGTTTGACCGTTTTCAGAAAAAATACCTTTATTGAGCAAACGGTAAACTTCATTCACTAGGTTTGTTGCTTTATGTGATATACCGTAAATAGCTTTATTTGAATTTTTCTTTTTCTTAAAATTTACAATCCACCCTTGTACTATCATAACCCTAAACCTTGAGTGTTTCCAGTTAAAAAGTTTTGAGTATTCTCTAAAAGTTGCTGCGGTAAAATATTCTTCGCTGTGTAAAAAAAGTAAAAAGTCTAATTGTTCAGTGCCGATACCATATTTTTCTTTTACTATTTTTCTGACTATCCTCCAGTATTTCATGTAGTCATTTTTTCTATTCAATTTCATTAGATTTAATTTTATAACTTTGTATAAAGATAACAAGTTATGACAAATGACAGAAAAGAGCTAAGGCATTATCTAGGAGCTGCAGGAATATTTGTACTTATAGTATCCTTACTTTTGTTTTTAAGTTTTGTTGAGATCCCACCGGTTAACAAAGATTTATTTGTTGCTATCGTAGGTACTCTTGTGTCATCACTTGGTATGGTTGTGTATACCATTATTGGTCAGCAACCTGATGAGGTAAATAAACTTCAGAAGAAAAACGAATCTCTTGCATCGATAAACGATCAGATGGAGACACGTAACGATCAGCTTGAGCAAATGATAATTGATATGCAGAAAGAGATGATTGAAAAATTAACCGATCTTAAAAAAAATAAAAAATAATATTATGGCTAAAACTAAAAAAGCAGAAGAGAAAAAAACTGCACCAAAAAAAGAAAAGAAAGTGGCTCCTCCAAAAACTAGAAGAATTTGGAACGGAGAAAGTTATGACATTGTTAACATTTAATTATGCCTGATCCTAAAAAATTGTATGACTCTATTCCAATGCGTAATAGATCTATTGATTCATTAAAATCAAAATTTAAAATTGGACCCAGCGGTATGCCTTATAATCCAGCATACAAAGTTGGAAGAAATCCAAAAGTTAAAGATTCAATAATAAGTAAGTTACCACCCGTTAAAAAACAATAGATATGCCTACAGTAAAATACATGTGCCAAGATAGTGGCCGAATGAAAAAGAAAACTTTCCCATACAATGCAGTCGGGAAAGCACAAGCAACCGAGTTTGCTAATACTATGAGTGGCTCCATGAAAAATAACCCTGGTTATGGTATGGAGAAAAAAATGAAGTCAAGTTACTAATGGCTGGACGGACACAAAAAAAAGGAAACAAGATTTGCCCTGCAGGCATCGCTTGGGCTAAGCGTACTTTTGACAAGTACCCATCGGCTTATGCTAATATGGCTGCAAGCAAGTATTGTAAAGATCCTAACTACGCTAAAAAAGTAAGAAATGAAAAATCAACCTATGTGCCAGTGTGGTAATACATCTAATGCAGATGGACACTGCGACGGCTCACACTTAAATAAATAGAGATGAGTAAGATGAATAAAAAATCCCGCAAGTCTAAGCGGCCTGCATTTGGTATGCTGAGTGTAAAAGCAGGCATCGATAATAATCCCAACCCTACTCAAGCAGATAGAATTGCTGGAGCTCAAATAAAAAGTTAATATATGATTTTTCCTAAGCTATTTAAAAAAGGTCATGCTCGTAGATCTAGAGGCGGAAATACTACTTATGTAACTGGAAAAGATGGTAATTATAAGTTTCATAAAAAACCTCAGTATAAAGGTCAAAAAAAATCTAGTCATTTAATGAAAGATGACGGTGTTGATGAATCTTGGGCCTCTATATATAGAAATAAAAAAGGAAAATGGTCTAATCAAAGCTATAAACAAGCTAAAGAAAGAAATGAAGTTTATAAGTTTCGTGGTAAAAACGCAAATAAAAGAATGAAGGATTTTGCTTATGGAGGCTGGAAAAAAAAATAATGGGAGAGCTCAAAAAATGGCGTGACCAGAAGTGGGTTCGTATAGGAACCGACGGAAAGATTAAGGGAGCTTGCGGTACAAGCAAGAACAAAAAAAATCCTGACCGCTGTTTGCCGCTAGCTAAAGCTAGAAGATTAAGCAAGCGAGCTCTTGCAGCAACGGCAAAAAAGAAAAAAGCTTCAGGAGGTAAAAGACAATTTATTAGAAATACACGAGCAGTAAGAAACGCATAATGGCAAAGAAATTTAAAGTACACAAAATGTATAGCAAAACGGGAATGGTAAAAACTGCTAGAACTATGGCAGACCATAACCGATTAAAAAAACAAGGCTACACACATAAAAAAAAGTAAATGGCATCTCCCAGAAAAGGAAAAGCAAAAGTAAAAGTTACTTCAACTGGCAAAAAAGTTAGCTACGGTCAGGCTGGTAAAGCTAGAGGCGGTGGTCCTAGAGTTAGGCCTGGGACATCTAAAGGCGACAGCTACTGCGCTAGAAGTCTAGGAATAAAAAAACGCTTGAGTAAGAAAAAACAAAACGACCCCAACACTCCAAATAATCTTTCACGAAAGCGCTGGAAATGCGTCGGAGCAAAGTCTAGAAAATAAGCAAAGAAAATATTACTATCTTTGTATTTATAATTAAAAATTTTTCAATTATGAAACAAGGATATAACGCTCGTCTAGACGATTCTCTAGGAGCAAAAAATGGCAAAAAGTCACAAAGCTATAAAGCTCGTAGAGACGAAAGCAAAGCTATGTCTAAAAAAATATATGGACATGCTTATGGCGGAGACCACTCAATGGCTTATGAGTCTCATGGAGAAAAAGGTAGTGTAAAACAACACGTAGGTTCTTTAATTAAAAAGTAATGGCAGTCAGAGGCAGAACTAAAAAAGGCGCTTTTCCAAAGATTAAGGAAAAGAACCAAGGCAAGTTTACTCGTTGGGTAAAGAATAATATGCCTGGTAAAAGTACTTGCAGTGCTGCATCTTCTGTTATGAGAAGTAAAGGTAAATATTCTAAGAGTGTGGTAGCTATGGCTAACTATGCTAATAATTTTGGATGTAAAAAATAATAAATGAAATCAAGAGGGTTCGGAGATACAGTCGCGAAGTTCACAAAAGCCACGGGAATAAAATATGTAGTCGACAAGGTTACAGATGGAGACTGTGGATGCGATGATCGGCGCGACACCCTAAATAGAGTATTTCCATATAAAAGATAATAACTATGGCATATCAAAAATTACAAGCAGGCAAAGCATGGTCCGTATATCCAAGCGACAACACAGATATTCCTGATATAGGAGTTGGCGGAGCAACTGGAACTACTACGACCGGAAGTGCAACACAGCTAATCGACGCTAGTAGAACTGGATCAGATCCAGATAACATGGTGACCCTCGGTTTTATAAAAGCAGGCATAAAAGCAGGCATGATTGCTGTTAACACAACTGACGGAACACAGACAACAATTAGTCGCGTAGTTGATGAGACCACACTAATAGTTGATCAAAATATTTTTGCCAGCACAGCTAAAGCTTACGCTATTTATGGTGGCACACAAAACGGTGCAGTTCTTTACATAGGTACGGCTGGTAATATTCGAATAACTACGGTTGCTGGAGATGACGTTACTTTTGTAGGAATTAGTGCAGGATCATTTTTCCCTGTTCAAGTTATAAAGGTTTGGGCTACAGGAGGAACAACTGCATCTAATATAATAGCGCTTTGGTAATTGGGATAGTTATAATAATATAATATGCCAAATTTAATCGCCATAGCGAATTTTATCGGAACGAATCAACATATTACGTCACCTCCTTTAGGTGGCACAAATATAGTTACAGAAATAAATACCCCTGGGGTAGGTGTTGGGACAGTGCAAATGATAAGTGAAAATGGAATGTCCCCAGCTAACTCAGATTTAATAACAGAAAAAATAATATAAAATGGCAGTTAAATTTTCAGAATTTCAAGCTAAACAAGATGCGTCAGTTGACGTGACCGAGGTTGTAGGTTACCTAACTTCTGGTGAGTTAAACGTAAGGATCCCTCCTGCAAATCTTGATACTACTTACGCTGTATCAACAGGTAACGCTGGAGCGTCACCCACAATAAGTCTTCAAGGAACTAAGCCAGGTCAAGCAGCGGCAATCAGCCCATCTACTGTTAGTTTAACGGGATCTGGAGCAACGCTCCTTGCAGGGAATGGTAGTACAACTATTGATTTTGCTAGTACGGCTTACGCAATAACATCTACTGACACTTCTCCAGCAGGAACGGTGCCATTAGTTCTTACTGGAACTGGAGGTGGTGATGCGGGTACAGATACTGTAAATTTAGTAGGAGCAGGCGGAATAGGAATAACATCTTCAAGCAATACTGTAACTATAACAGGATCTGGTGGCGGTGGAGTTACTAGTTTCACAAATACAAACGGAACATTTGTTTCTGCAGCCACAGCAAATTCTGCAGCCACGGGAGCAGTAACAACTGGGGTAATAGATTTATCTGCAACAGGAACGCCCTCAGCTTCAAATTTTTTAAGAGGTGATAATACA
>Ga0181402_1000586_pt1 | contig 13548 bp, 26 predicted proteins | sample 25SPOviralmetaG_FD_130131 | JGI IMG/M metagenome (GOLD analysis project Ga0181402, IMG submission 130131) | Marine viral communities from the oligotrophic San Pedro Time Series (SPOT) site, San Pedro Channel, CA, USA - 25 SPOT_SRF_2011-08-17 | ecosystem: Environmental > Aquatic > Marine > Strait...
ATCATGTACAGGTGAATGTTATATAGAATATGTTAAACTAAATGGCACACCATCTGAGATAGAAAGACGTAAACAAGCTTTAGCTGAAGGAGACCCTTTTAGTTCTATTAAAGGATTATGGGCAGGATGCGCGGCATGTCACGGAGCAGAAGGACAGGGAATGGGACCATTTCCTAAATTAGCTGGTCAATCATCAGATTATATTATTGACAGATTAACAACATATAAAAATAGAGGCCAAGTTGGAGCTATGAGTTCTACTATGTGGGCTCAAGCCGGTATGTTATCTGACGAAGATATAGATACTATAGGCGAATTTATTCAGGAGACGATGTAATGATCACAAGAGTTTTATGCATGGAATGTGACTTCGAAGGTGAAGTTAATCATGGAGATAAAATTTATAAAGTGAAATATTGTCCAAGCTGTGGTGAAAAGTTAGAGTATAGAGATGAAGAAAATTATGAAGATGAGCAATTGGACCTATAAAAATGAAGAGGTTAATGAGTTACCAGAAGATTGTGAAGCATTTGTTTATATAATAACTAACACTTCTAATAACAGAAAGTATGTTGGAAAAAAGTTAGCTAAATTTAAAGTTACAAGGCCTCCTCTTAAAGGTAAGAAAAGAAAGAGAAGATCTCTTAAAGAGAGTGACTGGAGAACCTACTGGGGATCATCAGAACATTTAAAGAACGATGTACAAGAGTTAGGAGAGAATAAATTTACTAGAGAGATATTATATTTTTGCCCTAGTAAAGGAAGCGCAGGTTATTTAGAAGCTAAAGAACAATTTGATAGAAACGTCCTAGCTTCAGATGATTATTATAATGGAATTATCAATGTAAGAATCGGTCAATCAGACAATCTACAAAAGATATTAAATGAATTAAATGAATAAAATTATTATAAGTACTAAGCAAAACTCTGATGTTATAGCTATAGCAGAAAGGTTAAGTAAAGAATATAACAAAACATTTGCTATACAAGATTATGACTCTGCTTATAATCTTATACATGGATATGACTTTCCTATGTATGATCAGCTTATATCAGACGGTCCTGGTTACAACCTCAAACACAGTTTTAAAGAAAATATATATGCTAATTATGAAGTTGTTGTTGTTAGTCTATTATCTTTAAATATAATAGCAGAAGCAGTAATGAACGACTTTAACTGCTTTATAGGAGCTAAAGATCTTACTAAAGATAATCAGCAAAGAGGTACTTATAATTATGCCAAACAAAATTTTAAAAACTATCTAATTTTAGATCAAGAAATAAATATTGAAAACCAAATAAAAACATTATGGAGTAAAAATGATTGAAATATATGGTAAAACAAACTGCCCTTATTGTGATAAAGCTAAAGCGCTTTGTGAGAAGAAAGGACTTGAGTATGTATATAAACAGCTGGATACAGACTTTACAAGAGAGGAGCTTTTTGAAGAGTTTCCTACAGCTAGAACATTTCCTCAGATAAGAATTGATGGTGAGGCAATAGGTGGCTATGATAACTTAGTCACTAAAATATAGGATATATTATGGATCTTAAAATAGTTGGAGCTGATGGAGCTCCTCTTTCAAAAGAGAAAAAGATAGTCGGGCTTGATGGCGCTGCTATAGAAACTAATGAATTAGATAAAGATGCTCAGGGTGGAACAGAGCAAATGAAATATGGATTGCACGAAAGACTTCCTAAAGAGTTACTTGAGCAATTTCAGATTATATGTTCAAGAGTTAGAGAGCTTGATGAAGATAAGAAAAAAATTCTCTGGCTTCATGATCTTCCTCTAGATCCAGAATCAGCACATTTAAAAGAGCCTGAAAATCAAGACAAGTTTGATAAGCTGGTATGTGTATCTCAATGGCAAATGCAGCAATATGCTAGTTACTTAGGAGTTCCTTATGGTAAAGCTGTTGTGCTAAAAAATGCAATTGATCCTATTGAAGCTCATGAAAAACCTGATGTTAAAGACGGTATTAATTTAATATACCATACTACACCGCATAGAGGTTTAGAGATTCTAGTACCTGTATTTGAACAAATAGCTAAGATGTATGAAAATATTCACTTACATGTTTATAGTTCTTTTGATATATATGGCCCAGAATGGTCAGAAAGGAATGAGCCTTATCAGCCTTTATTTGACGCTGTTAAAGAGCATCCACAAATGACATACCATGGATTTAAACCTAACTCTGAAGTAAGAGAGGCTCTTAAATCTGCTCATATATTTGCATATCCATCTATATGGCAAGAGACATCATGCATAGCTATGATGGAAGCAATGTCTGCAGGTACTATGTGTGTGCATAGTAATTTAGGAGCTCTTCCTGAAACAGCCGCTAACTGGACATATATGTATCAATTTAATGAAGATCCTCAAGCACATGCTAATGCATTCGGGCAATGCTTAATTGAAGCTATTGAATTATTTAATAAACCTGATAAGAAACCTATGTTAGATCAACGTCTACACATGCAGAAGGTATATGCTGATAGCTTCTATAGCTGGGCTACTAGATCTGTAGAATGGAAAGGATTATTAGAGTCGCTGTTAGAAGCCAAGAGTTGATTTTTAGATTAAGAGCTACTATAATGTGGTTATGGATTGGATTTTAATATTATGTACGGTTTTATTTTTCGGTGGTATAATTTATGTCGCTGTTCAAGCCTTTCTGTTCGCATTATGGCTACTTAAAAAGATATTACCAGCATTAATACTTCTATCTATTCTTTGGATAATAATTATATTAATTTGAGATAACTATGACAGATAAAAAAGTATTACTTGAACGTTTAGAGAAAGCAAGAGCGGCTAAGGCAGCTAAATCAGGACCTCCTAAGTACTCTATGTACTCAAAGCATGTAGTTAATCTTCCTGATGATGACCCTTTAAGTCTTAAGACTGTTAGAGGATGGATTAAAGAAGTCCAGAGCCAGATATCTGCTTTTAGACATCAATGGCGAGGCGGTGATAAGAAAGCTCAGGCTAAGATTGCTCAATTTCAAGGCTATAAATCTCAGTTAGAAAGCTATCTTAGATCAGGGTGCTATGTGAGTAAGTTTCAAGGACCTAATATGGAGCAGCTTACTAAGTATAAATGCATAGCAATGGCTTATCACGCTGATGGAAGACCTAAAAGAACTCTAGGTGTATGGTATCCAGATGTTCGTAAAGAATGGACTATCGACGATGATGATATGGAGAGAGCTGCCTATAAACTTAAACCTTACCCTCATGCTGGAAGGAATAAGAAAAAGAAATGATGCAGTTTAAGTACTTAAGTCTTACCTGGATTAGAAACTGGTTTGATAGACTAGTAGAGAAGTCCTGGCAAAGAAAAGCTAATAGATTATTTGATAAGAGCAAAGTCCAGCATAGAGATGGGGATAATACATAGCATAAATATGTCTATACAAGGAGATAAAATGGCTAAAATTATTCCATTCCCAGGTATAGATCCTGAGACATTAAAACCATTTATGGAGTCTGAAGAAGAGCAGACCAGAAATTACTGCGTTGATTTAGCATTAGATATGTCAATTGGAGTATTTAATAAACTAGATGTGAACCCTATTGCTGCAAATGCGCTAGGTAAAAAGCATCAAAGAGATATGATCTTAATTCACGAATCAATTAAATCATGTTTATTAAGAATGTATGCACTTGAGCATCCATTACAGAAGACAGCAAACGAGTTAGATTTAGATAAACTAACAGACATTAAATTTCAAGACTAGTTGCCTTTTAACACAAAAGCGACTATAATAAAAGATAGTTATGATTATATGTGATTTAAACCAAACGATGATATCTAACCTAATGGCCCAGATTGGTGGTCAGAAGGATGTTGATGTTAATGAAGACTTGTTACGCCATATGGTACTTAATGCTATAAGAGGTTACATTACTAAGTTCGGTGAACAGTATGGTGATTTTGTTATAGCAAGTGACGATAAACATTATTGGCGTAGAGATATATTTCCTTATTACAAAGCTCATAGAAAAGCTTGGAGAGATCAATCTGGTATGGATTGGAATCAGATCTGGAGTAGCTTAAATGCTATTAAAGATGAGTTAAGAGAAGTATTTCCTTACAAATATATTCATGTAGATGGAGCTGAAGCAGATGATGTGATAGGCACTATTTGTCATAACCATGGTAGAGAGCTTAACATTGGTGAGCCTATACTTATTCTCTCGGGTGATAAGGATTTTATACAATTGCATGTTTATGCTAATGTGAATCAATATGATCCAGTTCGTAAGAAGTGGATTAAACATAGTAACCCTGCAGAGTTTTTAGCTGAGCATATACTCAGAGGTGATAGAGGTGATGGTATACCTAACGTTCTATCTAAAGATGATTGCTTTATTAACGGTAGACAAAAGCCGTTACGTAAGACGTTTATCGAAAAGGTTGGTCTTAAAGGAGGTGAACCAGATCTACCTAACGAAGAAGTCAAGAGAAATTATCTACGTAATAGACAGCTAGTTGACCTTACTGAAACACCTGCTGACATACAGCTAAATATTATGGAGCAGTTTGAAAAACCTGCTAACTCGAGAGATAACTTATTTAATTATTTTGTTGATAAGAGACTAAAAGGGCTTATGCAACATATTGGAGAATTTTAATTATGCAAACTTTAGGAGTATTTGAAGTATTAGAAGCCTTATCTAGCCAAGGTAATACTGCAAATAAAGTCAAATGGCTACAACAACATGAGAGTTTTGCTCTTAAAACTGTACTACAAGGTTGCTATCATCCTAATGTAAAGTTTTTATTACCAGATTCAGTTCCTCCCTATAACGAAGCAGACGGTACTCAAGTAGAGACTAGATTCTTATCTATGGCTAAGAAATTAGATATCTTTATTGAAGGCGGAAGGGCTGTTAAATCACAAACCCAGAGAGAGATACTTTTTATTGAGCTTCTTGAGTCAATACATCCAAAAGATTCAAAAATATTAATTAATATGGTAGCTAAAAAGAACCCAATGAAAGGGGTTACTAAAGCTTTGGTTAAAAAGGCCTTTCCTAAGATATTACCTGAGTAATGTCTACAAAAGAGGATCATCAGTACTTTGACGAGTATACTGGAATAAAGAATCATTCCAACAAGCTCAAAGGCTGGTTTGCTCAAATTCATGAAACTAGACTTAGAATAAACTACACCTATTATAATAGTCCAGAAATAACACAAAGAATATTTGATTGGTATGGAAAGATAGATCCTGATGGAGAGCTATTTGATTATACTATTATAGATGATGGCTCACAAGTCAAACCTATTACTGATATGGATGTTCCGAGTTGGTGGAATGTATTAAGAATAGATAAGGATCATGGTTGGAACAATGAAGGTGCTAGAAATTGTTTAATAAAAGAGTCTAGTAACGAATGGAATCTAATGATGGATTCTGATTGGGTTATTTCTGCAAGATGTCTTCATACTATTGCTAACAATCTCGTATTTTTAGATTGCGAGTTTATGTATTTTCCTGGTAACTTTGGTCCTAAAGTAGGACGTAATTCCTATTTAATGACTCGAACTGAGTTTCTAAAAAGAGGAGGCTATGATCAAGCCTTTATAGGATACCATGGTAATGATTATTCTTTACTTAGATATAATAAGCCATATAACTATAGTGACTTCTTCTGGTTTCATAGATTAGAACAAGATGTAGTTGATCCTAATGAAAAAAAGAGAATGGAAGAAGTTAAACGCTTTCATAATTTTATGATAGAGCTAGAAGATAAAGGATACGGGTTTAGATGTCCTCATGATAAGCAAGACTTTACTTGGACTGATCAAGAGAAACATAAAGAAATGTGGGTATCATTAGATTATAAAAGGTTGCAATAGTCTGTTTATTTGGTTATAATATGGGTATAATTTAAATAAGGAGATAATTATGATGACATTAATAATAACAACTCAATATAGAGAAAACTATGCAGCACATAATGAGAATTATGAGCACGGTATAGATGAAGCTTATTGGAAGAATAAAGGCGGGACTGTATATTATGTTGATGATCTTACTGAAAAGAACATTAACAGTATTAATGAGAACGGAATTTCTGAGATAGGAAAACTTATTACTTATAGTAATGAGATGCAAGAAGAGTATATTATAGATTATGAGATCAAAGAGCTTGGTAAAGGAAGCGATCCTATCTGTGATGAATGGGAAACACCTATTCAGTTATGGTATGACTTTTCTACTAGTGAATGGAAAGCTAGAACTTATAAGCATGACTCAGATGAGTTTCCTATGTGGTCTAAAGGTATTATAGCAAGAGCTCAGCAATGGACTCTTCTTCCAGCTGGAGATAGACATGAATATGCTTGCCAGTATAAGACAAAGAATGGCTGGTTTGATCAGAAGGATAAGAGGTTAAAAGAGGAGATAGCGGCATGAAGAAGATATTAACAGATTGTGATGGAGTATTGCTCGACTGGGCATACTCCTTTGAGAAATGGATGAAGTTCCATTTTGATATGTCTATAGTAGATGATACTGAATATGATATAGCAAAGAGATATCAATCAGACGATCCTAATCTTCAAAAGGATAATAAATTCTATGCACCAAGAATATTCTGTAATTCAAGTAGAATAGCTAGCTTAAAACCTCTTCGTGACTCTGTTAAATATGTTAAAAAGATATATGAAGAGCATGGAGTAACATTTGATGTAGTAACTTCACTATCATTAGACCCAGAAACACAGAAACTTAGAAAGCACAATCTTAGAAGCGTCTATGGAGATGCTATAGACAGAATAGAATGCCTTGATACAGGTGAAGATAAAGATAATGCTTTAGAAGAGTGGAGAGATTCAGGACTCTTATGGGTAGAAGATAAACCTGAGAACGCTGTACTAGGCGCAGAGATGGGATTACAATCTATTCTTATAGATCATCCATACAATAAAGACTTCAATCATCCTGATGTAACTAGAGTAAAAAATTGGAAAGAAGTTTACGAGATGATAATTGATTAAGCTAAATACTACTATGAGAGGTATAAACTAATGCCTACTTATTCATTTAAGGATAAGGAGTCAGGAGAGGTTCACGACCTGTTCTTGAAGTCCTATTCTGCAAAAGAAGAATATCTAAAAACTAACCCACAACTTGAATCAACCATTACTCAAGCCCCCTCCTTGGGATTTGATACTGTGTCTCTTGGTGTAACTAAGAATGATTCAGGGTTTAATGATATGATGCAAAGAATTGGTGAAAATAACCCAGGATCTGCAGTGGAAAAAAAGTATACAAGAAGAACAAGTAAACGTGTAGCTATTGATAAAATAGCTCACAAATATGGATATAGGAAAGGGAGCAAGTAATGACATATAAGGAAACGTATGCCAAAACTTACAAGAAAACAGAAAAGAAGATTAGCAATGCAGGACATATTAGACCAGCAAGCAAGCTTCACGAGCAAATTCTCACCAAAAGAAGTAAATCCCCTTACGGATACGCAGGACGAAGTATTCGCTGAGTATGATAAAGGACAACATTTATTTCTATATGGATATGCAGGAACAGGAAAGACATTTCTATCATGCTATCTAGCTATAAACGATATATTAAAGAATAATCGCTATAATAAGCTTATTATTTGTAGATCAGCAGTAGCAGGGCGAGACGTCGGTCATCTACCAGGTAAACTAGAAGATAAGACCGCTGTTTTCGAAGAGCCTTATAATGAGGCATTTGGTAAACTCTTCAATAGAGGAGATGCTTATCAAATATTAAAACAAAAGATGACAGTCGATTTTATGACTACATCTTTTATTAGAGGTATTACATTAGATAACTGTATTGTAGTTGTTGATGAATGCCAGAATATGAGTGATCATGAGATGCATTCTATTATAACTAGGTTAGGTAATAACTCTAAATTAATAGTATGCGGTGATCTTAGACAATCAGATCTATGGAAAGAAGAATCTGGATTTAAAATGACAGCAGAGATATTCTCTAAGATGTCATCTATGTCCATGATTCAATTTAGAAAAGAAGATATAGTAAGATCTGGTTTTGTAAAAGAGTATATAATAGCGAGAGAGTATGTTAGATCAGAAGAAATTCAAGATGGTACCAGTGGAGTTTCCTCCGCTCAAGCGCGTTACTATAAATGGGAAAAGGCATTACAGACAAAGCGAAGATTTAACAGCCCCAGCGTACCCATCAGTAACATCAATAACGTCGCTAAAGTCTAAAGATGCAATAAAGGCATGGCGTAAAAGAGTTGGAGCAGAAGAAGCTAATAGAATAACTACTAAAGCTACAAGACAAGGCACAAAGGCTCATGAACTAATCGAGCATTATCTGGTTAGTGATGAGCTTCCAGCCTATATGCCTAATGAGTATGATCTATTTACTAGGTTTAAAGATGTAGCTGATGAGAAAATAGACAATATTAGATCTATTGAAGGTCAGATGATGTCTAATTATTTAGAATGTGCCGGAACAGTCGATCTTATAGCTGATTATGAAGGTAAGATAAGTATAATTGACTGGAAGACATCTAAAGCTCCTAAGAAAGAAGAGTGGGTCACTGGATATTTTATGCAAGAGGCAGCTTATGCTGTTATGTTTGAAGAGAACACCTCAATACCAATTAGTCAATTGGTAACTATTATATCATGTACGTCAGGTGAAACACAAGTATTTAAAACAAATAGAGATAAGTGGATAGGTGAGTTCCAGAAATGGAGAGCTCAATATAAATTAGAATATGGAACATGATTACAACTGAAATCTTTGGTAAGATAAAAAACAAAAGTAAGTTAATTAAATTTGTAGATGATGTAGTTATGCATCTATTACCTTATCCATATAAAAGAGAGATATTTATAGCAATAGAATTTACTAATGATCTTGAAAATGCTGGTGAATGCGTCGGTGATAGACATTCTGCTGATATAACTATAGCAAAACAAATAGATGGAATAGAAATATCAACAAGAGATATATGTCTTACTATAGCTCATGAACTAGTTCATGCAAAGCAGTATATAAAAGGTCAAACTAATCCAAGTAAGCCGATATGGAGAGGTATAAATTACTCAAATGTATCGTATAGAGGCTCACCTTGGGAGAAAGAAGCGTATTTAATGGAAGATAAACTAGTAGAGATGTTTTATGACTAAGTTCAGTAAAGAAGAGATAGAGAATAGTAAGAGAATATTTAAATCAGCTACTCCTAAGTATACAGTCGATTGGTATCTTAAATGGATCGCATCTATATTTGTATTAGCAGCTATGTCTTATAGAGGTATTAACTCAGATATGGATTTATATCTCTCTTTAGTAGGTATAGGGCTATGGCTTATCGTATCTATTATATGGAATGATAGAGCTCTCATAACAGTCAATGGAGTAGGTTTAATCTTGCTAATTAATAATCTAATGGAGAAGCTATATGGCTAGAATATTTTTAACTGGAGGGGAAGGATTTATTGGATCTAACTTATATAATAAATTACTAGATAAGGGACATGAAGTTCATAAGCATATTGGTGATATTAGAGATATAGATATCTCATGTACTGACGATGTACAGCCTTATGGTTTCGATTTTGTTATTCATCTTGCAGCAATGGCAGGAGTTAGAGCATCTCATCTACAACCAGATGAGTATTGGTCAGTTAATGTCGATGGTTCTAAGAAAGTCTTTGAGACTGTGTGGGGCCCTAATACTAAGATACTATATGCCTCCTCATCATCAATCTATCAATGGTGGAAGTCACCATATTCCATGACTAAGAAGGCTATGGAATCGATTGCCCCAGAGGGATCATTAGGATTACGCTTCTTTACAGTATATGGACCTGGTTCAAGAGGAGATATGTTCTTCGATAAACTACTTAAAAATAGAATTAAATATGTAACCGATCATACTAGAGATTGGACTCATGTAGAAGATGTAACTGACGCTATAATGCTACTATTAGAAGAAGGAGAAGATATTACTGGAGCTATCGATGTAGGTTCAGGTCAACCTTGTACTGTTGAAGAGGTAGTAGAGTATTATGGAAAAGGACCATACCCTAATAAAGAGGTAGAAGGTGAAGCAACATATACATGTGCTAATTCTTTCGTGCTTGAGTCATTAGGATGGAAACCTAAACACAACATATTAACAGAGGACGTTAGTGAGTATACAAAATAAGATATTTGTTTCGATTGTAAGCTATAGAGATCCTTTACTATATCAGACTGTAGAAGATTTATTAAAGAAGGCATCCAAACCTGACTTGTTAGTATTAGGTATAGTAGATCAATCAGATACAGCGATAGAAGGCTTAAATGAGCTTGTAGATAATTATAATGCTGAGTTAAGATATATTCATATGCCTGCAAAGTGTGCAAGAGGTTGTGCATGGGCAAGAGCAGTATGCCAGCAATTATATCTAGATGAGCCATTTTACTTTCAAATAGATTCACATACTCTATTTGATGATGCTTGGGATTATAAACTACTTCAGACCTATTTTGATGTACATGAGCGTAAAGTAACGTTTCATAGTAAAGGACCAAGAGATATAGTATTATCATCATATCCTAACTCTTTTGACGATAGCGGTAAGCATAAGTATTCTGAAAACACTACATCTATAAAAATTATTAAAGACCAAGCATTTGTAGATGGATATTATTGTAGACAGATTTTGGATGTAACTCCATACAAGACACCAATAAGAGGACATTTTGTAAGCGGTGGGATGATCTTTGCATCTTCTGAGTTTGTAAAGAGAGTACCATATGATAACCATTATTACTTTGAAGAAGACGAGCTCTCCATAGCTCTTAAGCTGTTTACTCATAATATAGATGTATACCATATACCTAACAACCCTACCTATCACATCTATACTACAGATAAGACAAAATATAGACCTCAGCATTGGGATGATCATAATACTGCTGGAATGATGAGAAAGAGAAGTCATAAGAGAATGCAAGAGATGATAGAAGGAGGTAGTAACATGGGTAAGCATTATAGATTAGGTCAAGAGAGAAATCTACTACAGTTTACTGAAGAGACTGGTTTAGATGTTAAAAATGTTACTGTAATAGACTCATCTAAAGCTACTATTGATGTTGACTTTGAAGTTGCTGAGACAAAAAGATTTATATGAGTAAAAAGAACCTAATAGTTTATGGAGCTTGTAATGAACTAGGTTTTCATATATGGCAATGCCTTACACCTCATAACAGAGTGTTTATGAAGGATCCTTTATTTCCTAATTCAATCCCTGGTGTATATAATATAGAACAAGAACTATATAAACACCCATCAATACAAAAAACATACTATAAGCCTGTAGAAGGTATTATAATCACAAGAGACGATGAATACAATGATCAGCTTATGGATGAGATTAGTTTAGTTGATAAAGGTATACAGATACTTGTTATAAACGATTATGAATGCTATGAGAGATTAAAAAAGACAGGATTAAACTTGACTTTTATTGATGCTGGGACTATAATAAAGGTTGAGGATCTTTACTTTAATGATACTATGTATGTAGAAAGTGAAGATTCGTATTGGGAGAATATCTTTAGATATTCATTATTTAACTTAACGATGAAAAAATATGATAAGAAAACCACGTCCGAAGTTTCAAAAGAACTTCAATAAGAACAGGCCTCAAAGAGAGCCTACGTTTGATATGCTTATGCGCCAGTTTAAGAAGAAAACTGAGCGATCAGGTATTATTCAGGAGTGTAGAAAGAGAGAGTTCTACGAGAAACCTACTGCTAAGAGAAAGCGTAAGAAAGCTGAAGCAGTTAAGAGGCTTGCCAAGCAGATGAGAATGGATAACCCTCGTCCTAGGAGAAGGGTATGAATAATATAGTCTATGTAGGTAGTACGTCTTGTGGTTTACCTAAGCTTGAAATGAATCATAGAGGTGCACGAGAGCTGGACTATACTATGACTAAGTTTAGAAAAGCATTAGAACAAGAACCAGATAACTTTAAGTTTGAATGGTTAGTATACCCTGCTATGAGAACAGAGCTTGATGTTTTACAGTACGAAGATAGACTAATAGATAAGTATCTACCAAGACTCAATGAGAAGTACGATAACACTAATAAGAAGACGCTTGATACTAGACATAGTATGAGAGGTGTTTATGGAGTTACTTATGAACAAAGGGTTTAAGTTCTCTATGTATGATACGGTTATAGGGACAGCTATCAACTTTCCTGCCAACTACATACTCTTTGTATTACTTAATGACGCTAACCCTCTTGTATTTGCAACGTTCTGTACTTTGATCTTCTTTGTACTAGCAACGATCAGAAAAATGTGGCTATTCAATTATATGACCGAAGGTCCCGCCGCCGCAGAGAGAAGCGAACGTTACTTCGAACCGACTATAACAAGGCATCTTAAGGGAGACGATAATCGATAAGAAACTACTAAAAGCTCTCAAAGAAGGGTACGTTACCGTTACGTTTAGATCATTAACGACACCGGAGAACACGCATAAAGACAACATAACGCTACAGGGCGTTAGAATAAGAAACCAACAGGGACAGAAGCTAATAGCTAAATCAGCCAAGTCCAATTCCATGGTAGACATAGAGATATCGACTATCGAGTCATGGGAGCCGGATATATTATCATGAAAATTAAAATAGAAGCAGAAATAGATACAGAGAATAACCAAGATATAACTACCGTACAAGAGATCATAGAACTCCTTAGAAACGTAGTAGAACATGGCGAAGACTAAGAAACCTATCATAGGGGACATTATAGTACATAAAGAACCGGGATTCAACAGAGAGTCAACCGGTAGAGTCATTCAACTATTAGGATTACAATTCATATATGAAACAGAAGAAGGACATATCAGACATTGCAACTATAGCGAGCTGTGGAAAGTGTCTAATAATAGATAACACGGTAGAAGACTTAGAACAATACGATATCGATTCGATGTTTCATAGGTCTAATCATAAGGTTATCGTTGATTGGCCCGATAAGCATAAACACTTCTATATAGATCAATATAAACCTAATGACCTGGTCAAAGAGATTGGACGTAAGGTTATTGATAAGATAAGAGAGTATGATAAAGAGTTTCCTAAACAATATAAGCTAATATATGGTGCTCATGAGATACGACATCATGAGAATAGACTAGGAGGGATTGCACCTCATAGTGATAGAGGTCATTATATAGGTGTTACACTCTTTATGAATCAGTATTGGAATAAGGACTGGGGTGCATGGAACTATGTATATAACGATAACGATGGTATAGACATAAACATACCAACATTCAATAGAACAATAGTATTATACGCACCACGGTTACATGGTTGTACACCGGTATGGGAACGTGATAAAGTACGTAGATCACTGCAATTCTTTGTGGATACCGTGGAGTAACGAGACCGCGCAAACCCACAGAGACTGTAATTTCGTTTATTTCTTAATAGTTAAATAAATAATACTACGGTATATCTATAAGAGGTGTCTAATAATAGGAGAGACA
>Ga0181402_1000587_pt1 | contig 13547 bp, 15 predicted proteins | sample 25SPOviralmetaG_FD_130131 | JGI IMG/M metagenome (GOLD analysis project Ga0181402, IMG submission 130131) | Marine viral communities from the oligotrophic San Pedro Time Series (SPOT) site, San Pedro Channel, CA, USA - 25 SPOT_SRF_2011-08-17 | ecosystem: Environmental > Aquatic > Marine > Strait...
AGAGATTCAGTAGCTTTGCAATCTTGTTAAACTTTCCAAGGTTCGGTAAGATGAAAGGTATGGGACAGATAGTTACTTACTCTATACGTGATGAGTCTATGCACGTTGAAGCTATGACTAAATTGTTTAGAGAGTTTATTCAAGAGAACCTTGATATCTGGACAGATGATTTTAAAGCAGAACTCTACGAGATATGTAGACAGATGGTAACACTAGAAGATAAATTCTTAGACCTAGTGTTTGATATGGGAGACCTTGAAGGTCTTACCAAGAAAGATATGTATGCTTACAATAGATACATAGCCGATAGAAGATTGTTACAGCTTGGTCTTAAAACAAACTATGACCAACGTGAGAATCCTTTAGGTTGGTTGGATGAAGTTATGGGTGTTGAACATCAGAACTTCTTTGAAGGTCGTGCTACTTCTTACATGAAAGCAGGACTACGTGGTAGACAAGATAAAATAACCTTTGCAAACTTGGAGAGTGATAATGGTTAATAAAAGTGAAGCGAACTTAGTAAGTTTTAAAGTGCTTCTTACACGTAACAATGATATCGTTACAGAGTTTAGTATGTTACCAGAGGATATGGTCGATGAAATATTTCCACCAGATGAAAGAGATGTTATAAAAACTATCCTACGTAATGGTAAGTTAAAGATGGGAGACTTACATAACTTCTTTCAAAGAGAGTTAAACGTTTTAAAATAAAAAAGTTGACATCTAGTTTTACTTGTGCTATACTGGATTTTTTAATTTTAACTTAAAGGAGAAACTATGGCTATTAAAATTTCTTACGAATGGTGTCTTGAAACATTAGATGAATATGAACCGGGTGAGTATGATATTGTAGAACCAATTCATTCAAGTATTGGTGATAAAAATTATACCATTGCACACTTGCTTGATTTCGCTGAAGAAGACTTATTTCATTTTTCAATTAAAAAATGGTTTCATAACACATGGTATGATGAGCATGATTGGGAGCATATTTATCTTTATAAAGATGGTACTTTTGATGAACCTCTACCTAAATATGTAATGAAAGAATTTTTACCATATAAAGATATTATTCTATCTAATAAAAACTTTAGATAAAGTAATATAATTATTATAAAATTGGGAAGCTTTACGCTTCCCTTTTTTTATCCTACTAAAGGATTCTTATTAACTTCCTTGAGTAATCTTTATAACAGAATCTCCACCACCATTTATCTTAACTGTGTTAGAGATACCATTCTGAATAAAGATAACGGTATAGCCTTGACCGGAGTCTAGATCAACCTTTACTGATTGTTCTACGCTTCGGGTCAAGCTTATTAATTCACCCTGCACCAACGTAATAATTTGAGTAGTAGTATCTTGACCATAAGCTGTACCTACTACACGAGTCACAGTCTTTTGTTGATTCAATTCATCATCATTTAATTTATCTAGCTCATCTACAACCTTGAGCATATCTTCAAAAAAGTTTACATCTAAAAAGTTTACATCTAACTCGGTAAACTCTAAATCATCTTCAGCTAGATAGTCTTTTTCAAGCTCATCAAACTCTAACAAATCTACATCTAAAACATTACTTGCTTGAGTTGAGGTATCATCAGATAATGCTTGAGTTCTTTCAGGAGGATTGACAATCAACATGTTGTCGATTAAGTCTAGAGTTAAATCAAGTATGACAGGTTTTGTTGGTGCTTGTTCAAAGACATTAGTCACCGTAGATTCAAATGGTTTATTAAGAACAACCAAACCCATTGCAGTTTCGACTGTTATCTCTCCACTTGAAGTACCATCAGGATTAGGTAGAAGTATAACTAAAGACCTACCGAGTTCATCTACAGTAATGGTAAAGTCTGTTCCTCTTATACCAACAACCGCACTGTTGGTTCTAATTTTTATATTCTTCTTTGCAACTTTGTTAAGCTTTCCAGTGACAAATCTAGCTGTACCCTTTGCAAAGTTAAGAGCCATCTTAGATTTCTCTGGGTCAGGGTCAAACACAAACTCATCTATTAAAACTTGGGAATGTTCTGTGAGCCTTATCAGCGTATCATCTATGAAAGTGATAGCCATACGACCATTAGATGTTTCTACGTTGTCATACGAGAGGATAGGAGCTTCTAGGGCAGCTTCCTGTGGTGTATCTCTAACTACCCTAGCAGAGCCTTTTAGCTCTGTGATATTTCCTATGTTATCAGCAGCCCAAAGAGGTGCCACCATCATTTTGAATGACACAAACAGTACCACCGTTACCTGTCGAATCGATGCGTAACCAATCATTTGCTAATGTACTCTGTTGTTGAATGTTAAATGTTCTTGAATTTCCTGTTTGGTCTAGATAGAAATAACCACCATCAGCTCCATCAGCATCTAGGGTTAAAGTATTACTATCACCATCAACATCAATGTAGTTAGTTGCTAAATCATAATCAATATCAATAGTAAACGTATTACTATCTCCTTGAATAATCCAGTCTAAGTCTAAAGTACTTGCCAAGTCAGCAGTAGCTTGGTCATAATTAAATGTATTACTGCTACCTGTTACATCAATATTAAGATTACTTCCATCAGCACCATAAGTATTGGTAGGGTCTACTTGTATGTTAAAAGTATTACTACTACCATCAAACTCAAATAAACCTGTAAAGTTATCGGCTGTGATGTCCCCTAAAAACTTATTACTATCACCAATCTGATTGATGTCTAGTGTCATAGTTCCACCATCTAAATCAAGTGGTGTCATTGACCCTGAAGTCGCTGAAGTACCACCTATAATATTACTTGAACCTAGTTGTTCTAAATCAAGATTTGCTGTGGCTCCACTCTGATTTATATAAATCTCATTATCAGCTACAGCCACCATAGCCAATAATGCAGTTAAACTAATTAATCTTTTCATATTTCCAATATCCCCTCTCGATACCTATTTTAATTATATTTAATACCCCCGTCTCTATAGCTCTTTGTAAAGCAATAGATACACTTTCGTTCTCTGTGAAGCCACCTTCAATCTCTACAAGCTCTGTACCCATTTCAATAAATCTAAATACATCTTGTGAAATACCAGCAGATAAAATATTCTTAGAGACTAACACCTCCATTAAAACTTCACCTGTTGATACAGATACCAACCTTAACGATACATTGACTGTATCTTCTCTGTATTGTTTGTTACTACCAATACCCAAGTATCTAGCTCCAACACCACCACTTGTTATATTAGTATCATAACTAACAACACCACCTTGAATTAATAACCCTGCAAATAGCAGAGGTTTTAGTTTCTGTTCTTCTTCAAACTCTTGTCTTGTACTGCGTATAAGCTGACGTTCTTTTGTTAAATCATCTAAGCCTACACGTTCTACAACTTTAAAAAACTTTCCATTTGCTGCATGTTTTAAAGCTCTGATAAGATATGCTTCCGGAGCTTGTGTTACTGCTGTACTAAATAAAGCAAACGTACTGTTGCTCTTACGCTGCCCTGTCAAGTCTTTAAAACTATTAGGATAGACAGCCACTGTCGGCTGTGTCAGAGCTGCCGGTAAGTTTTTAAGTTCTGTTGATTGTAATTGTAAAATTTTAGAATCTTTAATTACAATGTTAGGTGCACCTCCAGAGGTGAGTAACCCATCGTATTTAAACGTACAACTAGAAAGTAAAAGAACCGATAGGTAAAGTAATTTCTGTAGTATTCCCATCTGCATCTGTAATTTTTAAAGTAACAAACTCACCGTCTGTTTCGTATTCAATAGTATTTCCTTCTAATTCTACGACTCCACTTGTGGCTGGTGTCTCACCGAATAAATTATCTACGAGCTGTCTTGATAGCTGGGCATAGATTCTTGATTCTAAATTTCGTATGAACCTTGCAAGAGTTGTATTGTTTGCTTCTCTTTCTAACTCTTCTTGATAAGCTTTTACTTCTGCTTTTAGTGCTTCACGCCTAGATGTTTCTTGGTTCTCAATGGTTAAGTAATGACTAGATGTATTGATACCACTAAAGCTAGGACTTTTAAACTTGTGTACCATCTCATCAGAGATGCTTTGTATAGAATAAAATATACATAACAAAGACCAAAAGGTAATACAGAAATAACAATTCCTTGTAGACCTTTCGCTGCTGAATGTCGGTTTAAGTTTCATAATTTTAAAATGAGTAATTAAATCTAACGCCTACTTCATGGTTATTTAAAACAACTGCAAACGCAATACCATTTATCATCCATAAATCTCTTTCTCTTCGATAGTCTGGTTGTTTATCTAAGAGGTAAAAAATAACTGAACTGGCTGCAACTTTACTTATAACAATATTATGTACTTTAGGTTTTTTACCAAAAAAACTATTTCCTTCGAAAAAATTACAAGTTGTTTGTTTTTGACATTGAATCATGTCATAAGTTTGTAATGTGTCTAAAGCTTGTAAAGTTAAATATGAGTACCAAAGATTTTTATCTTTAACATCCCAGTCTTTAAAGTCTGCAAGTGTTGGTATGGCTAGTAATAAACATAATAATAAACTAATCTTTCCTTTGGTCATCTCTGTCTGCCTTTGCTAATTTGTCTATATCTATTAAGTTAGGAACACCTAATAAAGTTTTAAGTAATACATCTTGTCTAATACTTTGATTATCTAAAGCTCTGACTCTATCAATCAAAGCTACAATAATACCATACTGACTATCTAGTTTTGTGGATACTCGTTCTTCCATAGTATCTAAACTTGTCTGAACTTTATCGTCTAAAGTTTCAAGCTTAGTTTCCATACCATCAATGATTCTATTGATAAGCTTCCAAATGAACAAACCTAACCCTAAAGCTGCTGCAATGGGAAAGCCTACTTCATTTATAAGGCTTACGAAATCATTCATTTGTCTGGGCTGTTAGAAGCTCCGAAGTAAAATGATATGACTGCACTTGCTAGACCACCAAGATAACCAAGTACTAAGTTAATAAGTGCTTCAGAGTTTTGCTCGGGTGGTTGTAATGTAACTAAGAATATGTATCCCATAAATCCACCAACCACAGCTATACCCATAATACGTGCAGTCCAGTCTTTACTAAACTTATTACGAGCATCTTGTCCATCAGCTACTTCTAGTTTAAACACATCCACATCAAGCTCTTTCATCTGAACTGCAAAAGCATTCTCAGCTTTTTTAAGTTCTAACATCTGTTCCGGTGTAGCTTCAGCGACAGCTTTTTCTATGGACTTAGGATTATTAGGACAGCCTAGTACATCTGCTATCATATTTGCAGCCATACCACCCATTGGTCCACCTAATGCAGTACCTAGTGTTGGTGCTACTGCACCTACTATATTTTTTAATAATCCTTTCATCTTAGTCTCCTAGTGTTAGTGTTGATTCTAATAAATCATTTATAGAATCTAATAGATACTCTGGTACATCTTCACCAAGTATATCATCTTCGTTGTATGCAATCATATAAGACTCTATAAGGTCTTCATACAGTGGTCTAAAATCTTCTCGTTGTATCCAAGGCTCGTTACAAATTGTACGAGCTTTACAATCTATTCTGTAAGCTTTGTCTAATTGTTTCTCTGTATAGAGTAGCATTATATTTGATCGAGAACAATCTGTTGTAGTTCAATACTACGTCTACCCACTTGAGTAAACCAACGACTGTCTTGCATTTGAGCTGACATTTCTTTCCAGTTGTGTTCTCTACAAGCTTTCAACATGTTACGAAACTTTGAAAGTCTTGTACCACCTAAGTTAAAACACATGTTGACTAACACATGTTGTATCTTTTCAGGTAGTTTATAAAAAGCTTCTTTGTCTCCAAACACATGTATGGCTTCTGCATAATGTCTATCAAAATCTATTGCATAATACCTGTCTACCACTGATTGAGGTACAGGTGTACCAATATCCCAGTTATATTCGGGGTCTTGTGGCTGACACAGATGACCAACTCCTAGAGTCTTATAACCTAAACTGTCGTTATAGATTTCTAGGACTTCGCCCTCGTGTCGTTTGATTTCAGCTTTACATTGTTCTATATTCATATTATTTATCTTCTGTTGATTGTAATATTTCGTCACGCATTTTAGCACGTTCAGTATCTGCAATTTTAGGGTCTTCATAAGGCTTAAGCTGTCCACTTTTAATTAGTGGGTCTACTCTTTTAAATATTTCTTCGTCTGTTTCAAATTGCTTAGTTGTAGGGTTGTAACGATTTACTATGTAATGTTCTTTAGGACCTTTTCCTATAACACTAGAATAAAAAGATACTTGACCACCACTACCATCATCACCATAGGCTTTGTTATCTACTGCATATTTATGTGTCTGTTTTAATAGTGCTTTAGCTCCTTCATACCGAGGGTCTACAATTTTACCATTATTATATTGTACACGTTGGAAGTTATAAGGTAATCCTGTTATGTCATTTATTCGATCTGCTGGATTTTTTTTAGCAAACTGAACAGGAAAGTCTTTTGAAACAAGTCCAGCGTTTTCTGCGTATCCTACTCGTCCTCCTTTTGAAAAACTAGGTCTTTTTCCTTTTGAGTCAGCTTCAGCTTCTACTTGTTCAGCAATACTTTCTTCTAATCCTATTGCTTGTCCTACACTGGGTCTTCGGGTTAACTCTTTACCAAATGGTACTGCTGTTTCAACAAGCTCTACTGTAAGTAAATCTCCAGTTTTAAAATTATAAAAAGCTTTGAATATATCATCTACTAAAGAATATGCGGGATAAATTGTTTCAATAACATTATCTTGATTATATTTAACAGATGAAATTACTTTATCTATATACCAAGGATATTGTTGACCACTAAACATTGCTCCTTCTGCTAAAAATTTTTCAGGTTCTTCAAAAGGATTTACTTCTGAAAGTTTTCTAACTTCTTCATCTGGGTGGAGTGATAGTTGCAACTGTCTAACACTTGCATAAATAGGTAAAGTTGTTAGCATTAATACAGCAAGTTTTGCATCTCCTTCTTCGACTCGACCAATTAACGAATTAGTCTGGGCAGATTTAGCTTGTGCCCAAGACAAAAAACTACCTGCAAATCTCATCCAAGGATTATTAGATTGTGAAAATAATCTTCTATTTCCAGCAGTAGGAATCAACGCATCTCTATCAGCAGCACTTCTTCCAGCTCGTTCAATAATTAATTTACCAAAGTTATCATCCATAGCATCATCAATACTATTAAACTGTTTTAAATAATTAATGTCTTGTTGTTTTAAACCCAAATTGGTAAATTCTTTTATATGTCTATTACGTAATTTAGTTTTTTTACTTAAATCAAAAGCTCTAATAGCTCCTGCATCAAAAGCAAACTCTCTTGCAAACCTAGTAATTCTTCCTAAATTAACTATTTCAAAAAACCTAGTTTGAAAATCTACAATTTTTTGTTGTCTAGAAGTACTGGCTGTCATAGAAAAAGCACTTAACTCTTTTGCAAGTGTACCATTATATCTTCTATTTTTAAATGGAGTCTGTTGGATTTTTTCAACTAAACCAAATGTGATATCTCCAGACTTTCTACCAAATAAAATTCCTTCTTTAATTCTACCACTTCTTTGACCTAAAGCACTAGATGCTTTCATAGCATCTGCTCCTCTTTGTCTCATTTGTATTATTAAAGAATTTATTGCAGCTTTTGGTCCAGAATTTTGATATACCTGAATTAAATCCCCTAAAGATGGTACAACAACTTTTGTAAGTTTTGTCGTAGATAACAGAGCTTGTAACGCCAACAATACAGTTTTTGTTGTACTACCGGGGTCAACTCCTTTATTAACATCGTGTACTTTAAATAAAGAATTAACTGCATCTGAGATTAATTTTAAATCTCTGTTATATAATTCTTGTAAGCCTTTATCTAAAGTAAAGTCACCTTTACCTCCCATTTTAATTGATTCTTGTTTGTAAAAGTTTTTTAATTGTTTTACAGTATCTGCTAATCCTTGACCTTTAGAACCATATCTTCTTGCAAATTCTACAACTGGAATAGTATTATCAAACAATGACAGTGTTGTAAATTCAAAATCTTGTATAAATAAATCTTTTGCATAAGCCCTAGCTTCTTGGTCAAATAAAGTTCTTTCGTTATCAAAAAATCTCGCAGATTGTATTAATGTATCTTTTTCTTTAATGGGGTTTCCGTTGTTATCTAAGAAAGCCTGAGTTTCCTTTTTTAAATTTTCACTATTTACAATTTCTCTACGTCTAATAGCATCAGAATTATCTAAATAGTTCTTCGCAAGTTTTTCTAACTTTTCATCATCGGTAATTAGCTTATGTTTTTTAGGGTCTAATCTATGTAAATTAGCATTTTGTATTTTAAAAGCCCCCATTAAAATTTCTAAGGTTTCTTCTTGTCCTAATAATTTTTGAGCTTGAGGATTAAAAATTTGAGTAAGACCATAAGATGCTTGTTCATCAAACAACAATCCTGTTTCCCTAACATAAATTTTAAACTCTTCTTGTAATGCTAAAACATCTAAAGCTAGTTTTTGTGCTGTATCATTATCTAAATCGCCCTCATCTAAAAAACTATATTTAGATGTCGAAGGCATATTTCTTTCTTGTAATATTCTAGTAGCTACAGCCACATCTTTATCACTTGCAGTACCTGTAATTTTATAAAGTTTTCTTCTAAACTCATCAGAAGCTTTTGCAGTTAAAGTTTCAATTGCATCTGGTAGTGGTTTACCTTTAGCTACATTAAAACCTAAATTTCTAAACAGAGTATTGCCAAAACTCTGCATAATGTAATTGTTTGCTTGTAAGTGTGTAGCTTGTGTACCGGCAAAAAGTTGTTTGGCAGCCGTTCTCCAACTTCTTGAAAACTCGTATTGTATTTGCCCATTTAAAACTTCTTGAGATTTAACAGAAAGTTTAAAGTTACTATTTTGTATTCTTTTATTTAAAAATCCAGCAAAAGCTCCAAACGCTATAGCATTACGTAACGCATCATCGTCTTGTCCTTCGCTTAATCCAAGAGCAACCGCACCTCCACCCATAGCACCTACTAAAGGTCTCACGGTTTCTTGAACAAAAGCTCTCATTAAAGACTCACCATATTTACCTTCAAGTATTTTATTACCTTTATCATCAACTTTGTTCCACATTTTACGTAGTGAATTAAAACCAATAATAGCAGTTTGTTCTGGCATTTCAATAAAATTAATCCTATCAATTTCTTTTTGAACCGTAACTAATTGTTTTTCATAATCTAAAATTTCTCGTCTAATTTTAACTTTGTCAGCTTCTTTTAAAGTCAAAGTTGGTGTAGGTTTAATACTAGCATCTTTACCTAAAGGCATTACTGTTTGTTTAGGGTCTCTAGCTGGAGTTTTTATACCGTTTAATTTATCTTTTAATTTTAAAATTTCAGCATTAATTAAATCTCGTTCTGTATATTTAACACCTGCAGCATTAACACCATCATTCCAAGCTTTCATAACTGGTTGACTATCTAATGCAGCTTCTTCTCCCGCTTCTGATAAGGCTTTACGAGTTACATCATCTAACTCTTCTGTAACAATGTCATCAGCCCCAGAAGATTTTCTTAGTCTATTAGCAATTAAAGAACTAACACCGGAACTAACACCTCCTAAACCAAAACTTAATCCTACATTCATAGGCGTTACTTCACCATAAAGAGTATATTCTCTTAGTGCCATATCACTAGAAGCTACCGTACCTCCTATAGCTACGTTTGCAATTTTACCGGCTTTTGCAATCTTAGTCCAAGGAATTAATAACGTTGCAGGGTCAGCAATTGCTACTCCCATTCGACCACTCATCACAGTTAAACTTTCTTCTTTACCTCTAAACTCTGGGTAGTCTTTAAAAATTTCTTCTTGTCTTTCAGCTTCTAATCTACGTGAAGCTTCTTTAAAAGTTTCACCTTCTTTCCTAGTAAAAAAAGCAGTGCCTAACTGTACAAAGTTTCCAACAATTGTTTTTTCTTGTCTTGCACCAAACTGAAGTTGTCTTGTGGTGCTTATAGATTCATCTATTTTTGAATAGTCTAAAGTTTCGTCATAGTCTTCAGACATAAAAGCATATAAATTTTCTTTGCTTTTTGCAGTAGGTAATATTTCTTTTTCAACTTTATCAACAGCTTCTTGTTCTTGTACTTGTTCAGCTATTAATTTTTCAGCATCAGCATTTTCTTGTATTTCTTTTAATCTACGTTGCTCGGCTAGGATACGTTCTTCTTCTTCTCTCTTTTTTCGTTCTTCTTCAGTCTCCTCTACAATATCTGTAGAAGGCTCAATAAAAAGAGAGTTATAAAATTCTTTTGTGTTAATAGCCAAAGTGACTCCTATTTATTTCTGCCGGGAATAGATAAAGGGTTGGTTCTAAAATTTTTATTAGCTTGAAAAAATGAACCCTGTCTAGCAAATGGACTTGCTTCTGTAGGCTCATATTTATTGTTGTATAAATCTTGTAAAGTTCTAATAAACTGTTCTTTTCCAGAAAAATCATCTAGGTTATTTTGATAATCTATAAGTATACCTTCAACTTCTTTTTGAGTTTTTGTGTTTAAAGCGTTTTGAAAATCATTTCTATAAGCTCCCAAAGGTTTATTATAAGATGTATCTTCAAAAGGAGTAAAAGAAACAATTTCATTTAGATCAAATTTAATTTCATCTTCACCGGGGTCTAATGGGTTATTATCTTCATCTGTGTGAGTAGCTGCAATCCATCTTCTTACTCCTAAATCTACAAAGTAATCATTGGATTTAACTCTATCTTGTGGAGGTAAATCATTAGTTTCAGCAGATGTTTCAAATTCAAGTTTTTCTTGTTTTGCAAATCCTAAAATTTGAGAAGCCATATATTCTCCTTGATCTCCATTCGGATTAACCTCAAGTAAAGTATTATATATTTGATAAACAGTTAAATCTTTACCTTTATAATTATATGTTTTGTCACTTAACATAGTTTTTAATCTATCTTCTTCATTACCACTTAAAGCATTTCTCAAAACTGATGCATGTTTTGCATCTGCTTCTGAGTTATAAATTTGTGGTCCAAGTTGAGCCTTTAATTCATCAGATGTTAAAGGGGTGTAAGTAACTTTACTATTAATACTTGACACAGCTTCAGAATAAATAGTGTCTTTTTCCATCTCATCAACTAAAGCTTGTTTTTTAACTTTATCATATCCAAAAGGTAACATTAATCTTTGTCCATCAATGGTTACTGGTTCAAGTTTTGCTTTACCTTTTAATCCTAAGTTAGCTAATAAATAACCACCAACACTGCTTTCACCTTTAATAATTTCAGCACCCTTGTCAAGTTTATCTTGTAAAGGCTGTAAGAAAGTTGTTTTAGCTGTTTTTAAATCGGTTTCTGTCCTACCAATATCTCTAAAGTTTTTGTAAAGATTTCTCTTTTCTCCATAGGCTGCTAAATCATCTTCAATTTTTTTATCAACATCTATTTTAAACTGTTGTAAATCTTTTGGGTCTTTCCCACCTAAATCTGTCGTCTTATAAAAATCATATAACTCATTACGTTTAGCAATTTTCCAATCATCTATGCCAGTTAAACCATATTTGTTTAACATAGATTTATCATCTTTCCAAAAGTTTATACCCTTGTCAAATTGTGAAGCTCTATTTGCTATAACACCTTGATTACTTGACCAAAACTCTTTTGCTCTTTTTTCAGCACGTTTTCTAAGTACATGATTCCCTACTTGAATCCCTAGCATTAATCCTGTAAATACTTTAGCTTTACGTTCTTGTTTTTTACTTTTCTTTTTAGCTGATGCTAATAGAGATTCACCTAGTGTTTCAATTCCCATATTATTCCTCTTTACCTAGTAAACTATTTCTTTGTACGCTTGGTTTTTCTAATAAGCTTGGTTGTTCTGGTGGAGTAAACTCAGCAAGTTTTGTTTCTATATCTTTAGGTATAACACCTGCTTTAGCTTTTGGTACAACTCTATCTTGTGCAATATCAATAGCTTTTTCAATGCTACTTAATTGTTCATTATCTTCATCTTCTGCTTCTTCGTCTTCACCTTGATAAACAATAGCATCCATAATACCTGCTTTTTCAGCTAGTGCCATTATCATATACATGGTTGGCTCAATAAGAAGCATTAATAAATCTGGGTTCCACATTCCTTTTTGAAATCCATCAGTTAAAACAATCTGAGCTATGTCCCCAAGAGGAACTTTACTATCAACTAAATTAATAATAGAATGATAGGCTTCTGGTTCAGTCAGCTCTATAAATAAAGCATCTATAGCAGGTTCCAATTCAGTAAACTGTGTTGCTTGTTCCCACGGATAAGGTGTGTCAGGAGAATTAGTTAAAGATTCTCCGGGTATAGGTCTACCATTAGTAGATAAAAACTTTAATCCTTCTTGATCGTAATCTTTGTAATTTGTTTCCATAATTATCTTTGTGCTTTGTATGTGTTAAACCAACTATAATATTCATCTTGACCAAAACCAGATGTTGTAATATTGGCAGCATAAGCGGGTCCTCCAAATGAAAAACCTTGATTTTGTAATATGGTTTGTTGCTCGTTATATTTAGTGTAGGAAGTATTATCTCCTATAAAATTATAAGGTTGAGCATAGCCTATTCCACCTTCGGCTGTTTGTTCTTGAGGGTTTACAAATTCTTCAACACTTGTTCCTATAGCACCCAAGGCACTTTCTTTAGCTTTGTCTTTAGCTTTTTCAAAAAAACTTTTTTCTACTGCTTTTTCTGCAACTTTACCACTTACGTCAGAACCTGTACTTTCTGATAAAATTTTTGCAGTATCAAGTTCAACACCTAAAGGTTGTTCCGCAGCTTCAGTTGCAATATTTTTAGAAAAGTCTACAGTTTGAGCTATGTCTAGTTCTGGACCATTCTTAACAGCATCTGCAACTAAGTCACCAGCATCAGCTTTTACACCGAATACTTCTTGAGCTTTGTTTTTTAATCCTGTAAAACCTTCTCCAATTTTTGTTGATATATTTGTGTAAGCAGTTTTAACTCCAGAAGCTGCCCAGTGAACACCTTTCATTACATACCCAACTGCTTTAGTGAATAAGTTTTTACTTGCTACATTAAGAGTAGCTTGTGCACCAAAGTTAGCAAGAGTAAGTGTCGTGCCCGTCATCCCTGTCCATATTGCACCTGCAGCCCAAGGCATTAACATACCTAACGCAATCGAGCCTAATGGTCCAAGTTTAGCAAAAGGTTTAGCTATCTTAGTCATAATCTTTTTAAGACCTCGACCTATTTTTTTGATACGTTTACCAACACTTTTTACAATTTTCTTTATACTTTTAAAAGGATTAAAACCCATAATATTCTCCGTTAACCTTTATTACCAAATAAACTATTAATTAAATGACTTACACTACTAACATTAGAAGACCAGTCTTTTGCAGAAGCACCTTCGTTTGCAAGTGCTTGAGCATATAGTTGAGCCTTTCTGTTTTCTTCATTTTCTGCAGATTGCCAAGTGTAGTTAGCTTGGTCTCTGAGTTCTTGCCATAAAAATGACTGAGCTTGTGAAGACATGTTAAATGCATTTTGTGCAT
>Ga0181402_1000591_pt1 | contig 13508 bp, 9 predicted proteins | sample 25SPOviralmetaG_FD_130131 | JGI IMG/M metagenome (GOLD analysis project Ga0181402, IMG submission 130131) | Marine viral communities from the oligotrophic San Pedro Time Series (SPOT) site, San Pedro Channel, CA, USA - 25 SPOT_SRF_2011-08-17 | ecosystem: Environmental > Aquatic > Marine > Strait...
AGGTGTTGGCTCTTAGTGTGTTAAGAGAGAAAGAAAATTTCAAAAGGGTGACACGACAAAAATACAACCAAACGCAACTAACTTGCAATAAGAAGCGGGTCCCCCTTGGTCAATAACACCAATCCAGTAGACATCCTGGGCAATCAATCAGCATGCAAGAACATTCTTTATGTTCCTACAAACAGCACGAGGTCAACTCGTTACAATTAGCTAGCACAGGAAACACCCCCCCCCTCTCTAAATTAGATCAATCCTGTATCTACTGAGTAAATACCAAGGGGCCAAGGGGGAGTTGTCGCGCGGCCGTCATACGTATACCCCCTCAGATTTTTGTAACAAAACTATTCCTGCTCCTCATCACTGTTGTCTTCTTCATCAAATAACAATCCATAGTCTCCTCCCTCTTCACGCATGCTCTGAGCCAACTCGTTGCGTCCTACAGACTCCCTTAGCTTCCCTTGGACAGTCGGAAGCATCCCGAGGGCAGCATAAGGCGTTGGGGACTCCACATGGATGTTACTGGTCTCCCTGTGATTCACAACCACCAGGACATCATCGAAGTGTTCGTTAAGGATACTTAAGGCTAGCTTAAGGCGATCCTTGGCTGACTCTGGGATGTTGGAGTTACGTTGCATTGAACACTACATAGGTGTCTCTCCTCCTTCTCCTCTCTCTTTAAGCTGTCTTAGAGCTATCTCTAAGATTAGATAATAATAAGGATAATAAATAATAAATAAATCTCAGAGCTATCTTTAAGAGAGGATTGTTATTTTTATCCCCTCCTTCTCCATCTCAGAGAGAATCTTTAAGAGAGGCTTTCTTTCCTCCCTATTATGGGTGTTATTAGTAGGGAGTTGAGTAAGAGAGTGTTATAGAAATTCCCCGTGCAAGTGTTTTTGCAAGGGTGTTAAAGGTGGTTTCGGTCTCCCCAAAAGCTTTCCATTCATCGGGGTTTGACCCGAAGAACGGCTCGATGATTACGCACGGGGCGTTTGGTCCGAAAAGGAAGCCCGCACCGCGTTCGCCATGGTAGACGTTTTTGACTCCTCGGTCGGTGTTACTTGGGAAGTCCTTGTTCATGGCATCGTTGATGTTGGATGCGGCTATTAAGCCTTTTGATGAGGAGTTCCAGTAAAGCATTTCGTGGCCGCTCACGTTGGGGTTGCTGAAGCTATTGAAGTGGAGTTCACACACGAGGTCAGCATTGAGGGGGTCAACGGTTCTTTTAAGCCATCGCATGGACTCGGTGTAGGAATCCCCTTCGTAGCTGTTGATGATCGTTGTATTGATGTGCTTTGGAAGGTATTCCTTGATCTTTTGGGCGAGGTCTGTGTTGTAGTGCCATTCGTAGGTCTCGCCGTCGTAAGCCACAGCCCCCGCATCAAGCTCCCTAGAATGCCCCACTGCGAGCACCAGAGTGCGCTCCTGTGCGTTTTCAGCGATTTCTTTAGTGTGACCTCCAGAATCATCCTCAAGGCTCTCAGAATCGATCCTAGAGCTTTCTTTAAGTATCTCTTCAAGGATCTTGATTACTTCCTTTACTTCTTTGGTTATATCCATGTGGTCGAGGGGGCTTTGCTAGCGTTGATCTTGTAGTAGGAATCCGTGAACTTCTGAAGCTGTCTTTGGATGTCCTCCTCTTTTCGTTCAGAGATCTTTATGTCAGCATCCTGTGCCATCTGTTCGACCCAGTATGCCACTCCCATCGACAGTGCGTCAAGCCTGTCATCGTGTGTTAAGGCTCCCTTTTCGCGTGTCAGGCGAGACATCTGGAACATCAACTGGTATCTTAGTTGGGACTCGATGGGATACTTCTGGGCGGTATCGTAGTCGTTCCTGATGACCTTTGGGTCGATGACCAGCTTGTGTTGATTCATCACGGGTTCCAGGGTGTCCACGATGCGCTTCTCCTTCTGGATGTTATGACGTACCTCTTCGACGGTCACCGGATAAATCTTTGAGAGATAGGGCTTAAGGATCTCTACGAACATGCCGTCACCGAAGTTGCTTTCGACAACAATAACATTCACGTTGTTCATCTTGGCCTTCATCGTGAGAACCTTTAAGACGGTATCATCGTATCCCCCTTGCATACCGCCGGCATCCGTCACATAGAGATACCCGTTGAGCATCTTTACGACTGCCCATGAGGTTTCGTCCTTGCCTCGTCCCGATGGGTCAATGGCTAACACACTACCAGTGAATGGGATGTTATCACCGATGACCTTCATGGGGCGAAAGAAGCGGTCCCCTGTGAACCCTACGTTAGGCACTGTGGCATCCCAAGCGTTCTCAGGTGATTGTGCCCAGACCAGCTTCTCGGGAGCCGTGGTGTCATCAATGTCCATAACAATTAAGTCATTGATCTTCAATGGATAACGATCCAAGTCGGACAGCTTGGGGTCCAGCATGAACTGCATTGCGAACCCTGACTTACCGTAGGAGGCTTCACGCTCTGCTAGGTCGATCTCAGAGAATCGTGTGGGTTCTGTAGGGCTTCCGATAAGGTCATCATCGATGCACGAGGCGGCAATGTTACCTTGGTAGATCTTCTCGGACTTCTCTACACCGATCTTCTTCGCTGGCCAAATGCGAGTCTCGTAGTCCCTTTCGAGCATTTTGTTGTAGATGCTGTCCTCGCACTGTGGAGTCCCAAGGAACAGAATACGACTGTCATCGTTGGGCTTAAGGATAGCTTCAAACTCCTTTACCTGTTCCGAGAGCTTGTCCCGCATGGATTGGGTTGCGGAGTTATTGGGAACCTCTACGTCATCAGCCACAATGATGTCTGCACGGCTACCGGTAAGCTGGGATGTTATACCGAGGGACTTGACGCTTGGGGCGTGTGAGGCTTGCGCGGGGCCAACGTCAAAGGAGATCTTGGAGAAGCGTTGCTTGTCGTTGGGCTTTAGGTGTCCAAGGATCTCCATCTCGTGAATGATACGGAGGGTGAACGTCGAGAAGTCATCGGCGCGGTTCTTGGATGCGGAGACCACCAGGATGTTCTTCTGGGGATCAAGGAGTAGTTGGTGAACGACGAAGGCTGAACAAATCCATGACTTACCTACACCTCGGAATCCTTGGATCACCCCTCGGCGTGGACCGTGTTGCATCCACTCGGCTATCTCGTATTGGATAGGAGTGGGTGCAGGAAGTGCTAGGTGGTTCCACGTCATCCAAAGGAAGTTGCGGAAGTCTTGGAGTTTTTTCGGAAGGTCGCTCATTCGTTGACTACTTGATCAGTCGGATCGTCAAAGGGAAGGATGTTCACTAGGCTATCCAAGGGTGATCCTTTGGTGACTGCTGCGCTGATGTTATTGTCCTTAAGTAGCTGTCGGGCAGCGTTTAAGAGAGCAGGGGTGTCATCTCCGCTTTGGATGCGATCAATGAAGGTGTCAATCAAGAGATCCTGGAGACCCTCCATTTTAATGCTACGTGATTCGTCTTTCATCGGTTTCTTAGGGCGTGGTAGATCTTAATGACCATGTATGTTAAGGTGGTTAATCCTACGGCGATAGCGACTAATGTGTTCACTTGTTCAAGGGTTATGTTAGCGATCAATCCGGTGATCCCGATCATAGGTGTGTTAAGATTTGGGTTCATGGGTTCTTAATAGGTACTTCCGAAGACCACGAAGTTAATACTTAAATCCGCATTATCATTGTGGGAAGACTCCATTGTAAAGGATGAGGTTGTTTTAGCAGTTATGGTTACTATTTCATCAGCACCTACTGCTGAGTTTAGATTCTGCATTGTTGCTAATACCACATAACTTGCGTCATTTAACGCTGTGGTAAAAGTGACTTGGCGTTTATCTGTTGATGGTTCGGAAACCGATGCCACGTTAAAAGATCCGCTTGAAAGCGTTGGAGTGCTATCATCATAACTAACTACACCATAACACTTAGGAACCAAGGGACTATTCTTAAGCACATCAGGAGTCACCACTCCGGCGGCACTTTGTCCTTCCATTTGGGCTTTACTAGCAGACTTGACTTTATCGTATGTTACCGCTTCGTTCTTTATCTTAACCGTCTCTACTGCGTTATCGGCCAGCTTGTTAACGCTAACCGCATTGGTTGCGATTTGATCCGCTAAAACAGATCCGGTTGCTAGTGAATGATCAGTTACAGCATCCTCTTGTATATTTGCTGTTGCTACCGCATTGTTGGCAATCTTTGAGGCACTCACGGCGTTGTCTTGGATCTTTGCAGATGACACTGATAAATTACCCAAAGTCCCTTCTGTAACACTCTGGACTCCTCCTCTAGTGAACCCAGCGTCTTCGTTCATTTCTTGAGTCGCAAACAAGGACTGCTTATAGGAGAGATTGAGATCGGAAGCATTCAACACAGCACCGTCCGTGTAAGTCACAAGTGACCCTACTCCAGTGGATCTAAAGACTCGTATCTGGTCAGGTGGATATGAAGTTCCCCCGCTACCTGTCGCGTCTTGGATCGCGTCGAGATCAGTCCAGTTTGTTGAAGTGCAAGTCACTGTCTTTGCGGCGAAGTCCAAGGTGTAGTCAACTCCTTTTACAAGAGCAGTCCTTTGGAATCCAGATGGACCTGTTGAGGCTATCGCACATACTTCAATATCGTCAGCACTAAGCGCGTCCAAGGAGAAGTTAATAGGGTTAGTCCACTCAGATATAGTGGCACTTTCTTGTTGATAATATGACAGGGCGGTTGTTGTTGTTAAAGCCATGATGTTTTAGAGGGATGGGATTGGGTTATTAAATGCGTCTACTGCTTGTTGGTTGAGTTGGTTCTGTTGCTTCTTCACGTTGTTCAAGGTGTCCAGAAGATCAGGAAATTCACGGATAACGAGATTTTTTGCTTTTAGACGGTATTTACTAATGACTTGGCCCATCAACTTGATGCGCGGGTCTTTAGACATAAGTTCGCTTTCGCCTCCGGTTTCCTGGACTGCCTTGCTGTAAGCCTTGAACTGTCGTGAGTTTACGAGACCTTTTAAAGATTCTCTTAAAGTCTTACCACCAATCGTTGTTTCAGCACTTAACTCAAGTAAACGGTCGTAGGCTTGTCTTCCTTCTTCGTTGTAGAAGTTACGCATGTCTGTGTCCTTGTGATTGAAGTAGTAAGTGGATGGCATATCAAACCCGTGAACTAGCTCTAGGACTGCTTTGTCTACGCTGTCGTTCTTCTTGCTGGAAACATAAATAGGATTGAAGATTCCAAGCACACCAAGTGGGTTCTGTTTGTAAACAGGTTCACCAAGGAATGTTCTCTTAGGTGGGATGTTTTCTTGAGCAATAGGAACCTTACGAAGAACTGCGTCAACGACTGTTCGGGATTCGCGTATCAATGAATTCGTTTCTCCAAAGTCTTTGAATTGTGCTAGAGACTGAGGAACAGTTAAACCACTGACTACATCGCGCACTCCTTTTCCAAAGTAAACCTCCGGTTGTTGAACCATGTTGATCGTGTTGTTAAGACCTCTCAGGAAAGACTTATCGGTGATTCCTTCGGAGATGGAAAACAATAAGGCCCCTGCTGCTTCCATTGATCCACCTTCAAGGTCTGGGTTCATTGAGCTAAACGATGCTACGTCAGCCGCAATGCCAATCATGGTTGCCCAAGGGTCAAGACGCTGGTAGCTAACATAAGTAGGGTTATCGAGAGTTCCAAGGTTGAACGAGTTAGGTCGCCACCCTGTTGCTTCCAATGCCTTTCGTTCTTCTGGATTACGTGGACCGCTTCCAGTGATCTTGTCTTTATTAAGATACGCGAAGTAAAGCAAAGCTGTTCCCCCTGCGGATGCTGTCGCCATGCGTCCTGTAAACTCGGCGCGTTGTATTGGACTCATCTGCGCTACCGCTGCGCGTCTTTCTGCTGCTCGCCCAGTTAAACGTGGGACTAACTCAGCCATCGCACCAAACGGTGTCCGTTGAAGACCAAACTTCAAGATGTTGGTAGGTGTGTTGACGAACGGAAGCAACAAGGTAAGGGGCGGGTAGTCTGCTCTCTTTTTGTTAATCATCCGAATAATATCACTTTCAATGGGAGCAGTCGCGGTTACTTCTTGGGCATACTCCTTGGTTCGTCCAATCATATCCAAGACGTTTTGATCTTGAATGAATTTGTCCTTAGACTCACCAATAAGACGCTCATACTCTTGATCAACCGCCGCTGGGTTCATCCGCATGTCTGTTACGTTGTCTCGGGCATTCTTTGCTAGTTGAGTGTAGATGCGGCTTTCACTGTATAAAGCTCCGTCTTTGTCGATGGCTTTTTGTAACATCTCTTCCTTCCATAACTCTTGCGCTGCGGGAGATTGATTAGCCCATTCCTTACTATTTCTGACATGCACATCCAATTCATTTCGCATCCGTGCTGTGGCTGAGATAGATTTATTAAGCCCGTCACCTCCAGCGTTCGCAGCGAAAGGCCAATTAAAGAAAGTGTCGATCCATTTAAATATCTTTCCGCCTAGAGTCTTTTCGTCAACACCCCAGATTCTTGGATCAGTTGCATTCATCGGTGCGCCGGCCATGTTTTCTCCGTAAGCAACATCCCCTCCAGTAACAACATCGGATTTGGTTCGGGCTGATTTCGCTCCTGCTCTGAATCCTAAAGCTACATCTTTAAGCTTAGAATGCGGAGTTAAACTAGAAGCGAGAACGGCTTGTGCTTCCTTGTCACCCATTGCTGTCCTGATCCCTGCTCCTATGGTCTGCTCAAAGCGCATCAAAGCTCGCATTGTCTGAGGTATTCCTACGTTTAGTGTTAATGTGGATGCACCAGAAATTAGGTTACGTTGGAACCACCGTGAACCGAGGTTAGCAAACTTTCTTAACTTACTCATTTTAGCGAGCTTATCGCCATTCTGGAAAGCGGTTAGCGGAGTCTCTTGGTCAGCAGCGAAAAGAATACGATCAACGTAGTCCTTCATGCCTTTTTGAATATCTCCAGGTCTTGATTCCTTCCAAGATGCATAAGCCTTTTTCGACCTAAGAGCCTTACCGGATTCCTCAATGGAAGCGGAACGAGCTTTCGTGTAACGAGCTTTTAGTTCTTGGAGCTTCTTCAATGCGCTTTGGTCGCCTTTACCTTTCCTTGTGATGTTAGCTTTGTTGATGATTTGTGTTACTTCAAACTCAGCGTCTGACATCCTACCAAGAGCTTTAAGTTCCTCCAATACTTTAGGAATAGATCTTTCTTCTTTAAGCATCCTTTGGGCTGACTGGATCTTTTCATAGATCTCTTTCAGTTCGGGGTCTTGCTTGATCGTTTTTGGTGTTAACTTTCCCTTTCCTTTAGGCCCAAGGTCACCTTCAAGTAAAGATTGTCGTAGGTCACCTAGCTTTTTACGAAGTTCCGTAAGTTTCTTAGCGGCAGCAGCGCGGTTAAGTTTCTTTGTTCCTTTCTGATTAATAAGATCTTGTAACTGCTTGACAGTTGAGTTTGCTTTACCTGGGTCTAGCTCCTCTTTAATCTTTTTAAGTTTCGCAACGGATGCTTTTCTCTGGGCAACACGTTCAGCATACTCGGTATCACTCATCGTGTCGATATAGTGTTCCTCTTCTCTGAGTTTAATTATCTTCCGCTCCTCTTTAAATACATTGTTGTGGTGTTGGATTTGCTCCTTAACCACTCGGATGTCGTTGTTAATTTTATCAACAACCTCTGACTCCTTTTTGGTTGCCCCAGGGTCTTCCGGTGTCCCTTTGATTTCCTCTGGGTCAGTATCGGATAACTTCTCTGAGCGTCTTCTTTTACTTTCCAGTTGCTTCTCCAGACGAGCAAGTTCGTTTTGCCTTTGCTTCAGAATGTCCTCGTTTAAGTCAGCTTCCGGTGTTTCATCAATTCTTCTAGTCCTGACCTCATTCAAGGCATCAAGACCTATGTCTTCAGCGTCTGCAAGATAAGCGGCGTTTACTTCACCATACATCTCTTCGGCGCGTCTTTCGAGGCGTTGTTTACCTACGATGTCTTGGATGTCTCCTACGTTCCCTGCTTGTCTTGCTCTGAAGATGTCGGATACTCCTGTTCCGATGGTGGCTTGTTTCAACGTAAAGAATGAAAACCGCTTCTGTTCAGCTTCCAACAATAGGTATAGCTCGTCAAGTTGCCCTCCTGTGGCTTCGTCGCTTGAACGTGCGGCTTGTGCTGTGACTTCTTCAATCTGCTTTGCCAAAGCAATCTGACGGTCAAACGATAGGCGTGAACCAGAGAAGGCTACTTGCTGGCGTAACGCTAGCTCAGTGATCAGTTCAACATCTTTGTCTGTTTGGAGCGCACCTTTACGGACTGCATCGGCAATAGATGAAGAATCAAAACCTCTAAGCTCATCCAGTTGGATCATCTGAGCAGCCATCTCTTGGACTGTCCTTGACTCCTTTGCCATGAGATCAGGAATAAGCTCATCCATAACATCCTCTAGCTCATCCAAGGAGTCCACCTCACTGAGACGGTTAACAATTTTTGTGTTCTGGTAGATTGCTTGTGGACCGCTGATGGGTGCTTGAAGTTTTGATACGTCAGGTTTCCCTTTTCCTTTGGGGGCTTTCAAGTCTACATCTGGAGCAGCAACGGGTTTCTGTGGGGATGTGTCAGCTAAATCTTCAGGGTCACTGTCTTCGACCTTCGTTTTAATGTCATCTAAGTCCTTAATCCCTTGTTCGGTTGCGTTGCCATCGTTAATGTTCGCTAGGTCTACTTCTTTTTGAGTTTGGGCAACTTTCTCTGCGTCCCCTTTACTGAGTGCCTTAAGGTGTTTAATACCGGCTAGAACACTGCTGAAAGCTCCCCCAACGGCCGCGCCTTCTATCGCGTTCTTCAAGCGTCCCTCTAACTCACTGTCATCCTCGTCAGCTTTAAGGTATTCAGTTACCACGTTGGAAAGACCTACATCATCCGCAAGGATGTTACTGAGACGTTGTGTGTGTCCCTCAAAAGCTGCGAAGTCAGCTACAGCACTAGCCGTTACCTCTTTGGTAAACTTCGCGGTCTTTTCACCTATGTTTAAAATCTTTCCGGCTTTAGTGGCTTTACCAAGAAGACTAGCAACACCTAGCCCTGGAATAAAACCAGTTGTGAACTGAGCGAGTCCAGATGCGATGTTTCCAGCGGTTCCTTGTGGTTTAAGGTCTTCAAAGTAAGGGTCATCGTGCCAGTCATCAGGTATAAGATCAAAACTGATAATGTCAAACAACCCCATCATTGACCGCGCTCCTTCCCCAACACCATACGCTATTCCTTTACCAATGTCAGTAACGGTGTCTACAAAGCCGGAGTCATCCTCTTGTTCATCCTCGTCGAATCCAAGGTGATCGTAGTCGGAATCCGTGTATTCTCTTTTACCAAATACATCAGGTTCGTTTGCAGCGAAGGGACTGGATTCACCTCCAAATACGCTTGAGGAGGTAAGTGGGTTACCATTGAGTATGCTAGGTCGAAAAAGACTCATGTTATTTTATTTTGAAGGGTTAAATTTAAGTTGTTTTCCAAGTGCGATTTGGTCAGCAAAGAAGGTCTCTATTGGATAGCTCTCTTCTTGGCCTTTGAAGTGGATGTTATAAAGTTCCGTCAGCAAACCGTAGTTGCCGTCTCTAGTGTCCCTTATTGCTTGATAGTTGTAAACGTGTGTTTTAGCAGTCTTAGGTTGAGAGTAGAGATCCTCTCTATTAAGATCATAGGTAGAGTAAACGCTGGGGGGACGGTATACGCCACCTCGACTACCGTAGGTTGTTGGGGAACTGCTGGAGTATTTCACCAATAGATTTTTCTCGTGAACGTCCATTGGAATGCCTGTGTATTTGAGTTGGTTTTCTAGATCCGCGCGGATTTTCTTCCTTTCAGTTGGTTTTTTATTCTTACTGTTAATAGAAGCACCTATTCTTCCTAAATAACTATAGGAAACAATATCAACCATACTTTCCAAATCTGAATCTATCTTTGCTCTTGGAGTCTTATCCTCCATCAACGCAAGTGACTCAGGGTTTGATGCTGTCGCGGTCCATCTATTCAAATGATTCCTTTTTCTTATATCAAGAGACGGTCCTAATAGTTTTTTGTAGTCGGATAGGTTTGTTGTTTTACCATCTTCATCCAAGAAATCAGAAGCCCCTAATTCTTCTTCAAGAATTGCACTAGCCATCGGATCTTTCGGAGCCTCAACTTCACGACCTTTAATGCGCCTCGCTTCATCAATCATCGCCTTAAGTTTCGTTGTGTCGTTGACTTCTCTTATCAGAGCGTTGGTCATATGCTTACGCAACAGTTTAGGGTATAACTCCCTCGCGCGTATCATCTTCGGATTGCCGTCGTCATCTTCGATGCGGTTCCCGTCCTCATCTTGATCAGGGACTAACGGGTTTGCGTTTATGTCTTTTTCCCCTGCTTCTTGAAATAACCCTGCCATCTCGCTACTGGTTTCACCTACAGCAGAGGTTGCAGCGGTTCCGGTCATCATGTTTGTAAGGTTGCTCCACTGCGTTCGTTTAGCTGGGCTGAGTGATGCAAGAGCATCGGGTTCTAGCTGTATCTCACTTAAGTCTACATCCGCTACCTCTCCTACACGCAGTAACTCTTCCGGTCCGCTGAGTCTTGTTATGAATTTGTCACCTGGGTCTAGTTGTTTGTCAAGGTCATCAATAAACGCTTGGGACTCATACACCCCATTCCAATTTTTACCTGCTCCGATCAAGGGGAGCATTGATTGAAAGTTTCCTACATCTGTTCTGAAGTCATCAAGAACATCTTGACTGTATCCTTTATCAATTACTTCTTTTTGAAACTTCAACACAAGTTGTTCTCTTTTCTCATTGGTTTCCTCTAGGGAGACATCAGGAGAATCCTTGGCGATCTTGTTCAAAGCAATGCGAACGTTCTTCAACGCTGCTTTCTCCTTTTCGGTGCGCTCTGGACCCTCTCTGTTAAGTTTGTCCTCTTGTGCTTCAATAGCTCTACTCAAGGTAGTTAACATACGCGGAGAGATAGGTTCCCCTTGAAATTTCAAAGGCTCCATCTTTTTCCCATCAGGGTCGATGCCACTAGCTGCGTCAACAAACGCTTGAACTTGGACATGGTTCCCTTGTCTGATCTCGTCCAAAAGTTTCTCTTGGAAGTTCTCCTCGACGCTATTGCGTAGCTGGGTTTGTGTGACCTGTGAGCCACGGTTCATTTGTTCAAGTCCCCTGAAGTAGGTTTTGTTCATCTCATCAATGACCCCGTTGACCAGCGTAGATTGCTTAAATCCAATGTCTGCGCGACGTTGTTGGGTTGCCTCTTTTGCGGTTTTCTTAACTTTAACCTTCGCTCCGCTTTCACTTGCTTTATCACGAATGAATCGCATCCCTTCAAGAAGTCCGTGGTTAACTGCCATGCTCTTGTTTCCTAAGTCACGGTCTGCGGGAATATCAAAGCGTCCTTCCGGTGTAGTCTTAAAACGTCCACCAGTATCATGAACCATGACAGGGACGTTGGTCAGCGTGTGTTGTTCCCCTTTTGCGTTCTGATAAGTAAGACTGTCTACAACATACCTCTGACCATAATACTCAGGGTTTCCCGCCACGGTCACTACCGTTGTATCGGGGTTCTTTCGGAAGTCTTCTAGAGTTCTAACGATGTTTTCACCGTCAGCACCAGGTCTGGCGGCCTTGTAACCACCTTCCATTTTACCAATTTTACTTCCTGGTTTTTGGGGAGAATAGACACTGATTTGACCTAGAATTGTTGTTGGTTCCTTTACGGCTTCTTCCTCGTTCTGATACTGTATCTCGGGAAGCATAGTGCCAGTGCGACTAACAATATTAACTCCAGCGGGATCGACGATCTCTGAGTTGCCTTCGTCAGCGGTTTGAGGGAGACCCATGTTAAAGGTGTTTGCATTCTGGTTAACACCAGCGTAAACACTCTCGTCCAAAAACTTCTGTCGTTTCTGTTCCAACACCGCATAGGATTTAGTCGCGACCCCATTCAACTGTCGAAGGAGTTTGTTATACATCACCTTCTGGTTGGGGTTGTTCCTTACGTCATCAGGTATAAGACTCGCATACTTAAGTCTGAGGTTCTCAATGATTTCTGTTTCATCTTCGATTGGATTCCCGTTTTCATCTTGAAAGAATTGTTCAACTGCGTCTGGTCGCATGTCTTTAAACTCCTGCTCCTGCGCTGCCATCCTTGGGAAGATCTTGGTCTCGTATCTAGCATTGAAGAGAGCTTCGTTAATGCCTCGGAGTTTAAAACGATTGAGAACAGTTTCTTTTGCGTCCTGATCTCCGTTAACAGCACGGTCCTCTAACTCCTCCGGTGAAAGTTCATCAATCTCCTTTTTACCTGCTTCTTTTTGGATGTTAGCATATTGACCGTAGATTTGAGGAAACTGACGCAATGCGTTTGCAAAATCGGTCAAAGCGTTCTGCTTTGGTGTAGTCTCTACTTGGACATTGTATTGTCCTCCAGGTTGTGCTGTTGGGCGAAGCGATACCTCTCCGATATTAACATCGACCCGCTCTCTTCGACTTTGCTCTATAGCTTCCTTAAGTTCTTCTTGTGTCATTGTGAATGTTTAGGCGTTTGTTTGTTGTACAGACATCCCAGCTTTTATTCCCGCCAAGCCCGACTCCAAGAGACTCGCTTGCTTGATTGGTTGATTGATTCTAAGTTGGTTCATGCGAGAGCGCAGTGCGCCTTCCTCCAATGAGAATGCCGACTGTTGTGTCTGGAAGTCCTTCTGGCGGTCCTCGGATAAACGGTATCTAGCTTCTTTGGCAGAGAGTTTATCTGTTACCCTGTCAAGAGACATCCCAGAAACTCCTGCTTCGGTTAAGGCAACAAGACGCGCTCGTGCTTTAGCCTCCGTGGTTTGGAGTTGAGCAGATTCTTTACGTTGCGATCTTGCAATATTCTCCTGTGCCTCTCGGATTCTTATGGATGTATTAGCTCGTCCTGCTCTAATCTGTTCAGCAGCAGAGGCTCGTTCTTGAGCTTTTTCTTGGGCATTAGCAGCAGCTTGTTGACCAGCATATGATGTTACAGCGGTCGCTATTCCGATAGAGATAGGTTCACACATAAAGGGATGTTATTCGTTGGGGTGTATAATAAATAAGGAGAAATCGTTTTCTTTTGGCTCTTCAACAGTAGCACCACACCATTTCAACCAGCGTAACGCTAGGGTGTTCTCGGTGTGTACCTCGTTGACACAAGGAAGTTGGTAGTGGTTAACAATAAACTTAACCCACGCTTTGCTGGCTTTGGCGAACTCCTTCCCTGATTCTTTGATCAAGTCATCCGTGCAAAGCAACCAGATGTAATTGGTGTCATTAGGCATCAACGGGCCAACCCCGAAGCAAGCCAAAGGCTTCTTGGTTTTGTTGGAGCAGATAGACCACGTATGGTAATCATTCGCAAGTCCGTGTCGTATAGCGTCTCTAGGGCGAGTCCCTGAGCTTAACAAACACTCCAGCTTGTCTATCTCCCGCATGTTATCGCCTACGTCCTCGATGTCACTTGGCAGTGCAGAACGGATGTAGACGTTTTTAT
>Ga0181402_1000592_pt1 | contig 13506 bp, 10 predicted proteins | sample 25SPOviralmetaG_FD_130131 | JGI IMG/M metagenome (GOLD analysis project Ga0181402, IMG submission 130131) | Marine viral communities from the oligotrophic San Pedro Time Series (SPOT) site, San Pedro Channel, CA, USA - 25 SPOT_SRF_2011-08-17 | ecosystem: Environmental > Aquatic > Marine > Strait...
CTTAAGCAAGTTAGAGATGTTTCTACTAGAATTTGGGAACAACATAATGAATTCAAAGATGACGATAAAAAATTAAAAAAATCTATCATAAGTGAGCAGAATAAACTAAAACAATCTCTTCAAGAACAAATCAAAGAGATTGATAGTCAGAGTGTAAAGGCTGACGAAGCTCTTCTAAAGTTTTTCAATGATCTTAATGAAGAAGTAAAATCACTTCCTGAAGTTAAGTATTATGATACTGAAGTATCTAATATTGTAGAAGATATTGATTCTTTAAAGGTCAATATTGAAGATATTAGAAATATTGTTTCTTTAATCAAAAAAGATCAAAAAGAACTAAAAGAATTAAAAGAAAATCACTTACTAAACGAACCACCAGACGAAAAAGAAAGTGTTGGTTCTGGTGTTGATCCACTTACTCCGATGGATCAAAAGTTTGCTACTTTGGATGATCTGTCTAATCACTATAGAATCTTCATCAATCGTATTCAAACTCAACTTTCCACTATGGGTGGTGGTGGAGCAGGATTTATTAAGGATCTTGATGATGTTAGTTTTGATCAAACAACAGGAAATAATAAACTTTTAATTTACAACTCAGAAATATCTAAGTGGGTTGGAATTGGTAGTGATGAATTCAACGCTGTTGGTGCTGCTGGAACTTGGGGTTTCGATTCTGTAGGAATTCACACTACAAAGGTTGTTGGTATTAATACAACATCCGCAAAGTCTAATGTTGCTCTTTTTGTTTCCGGTAACATTGAAGCGACTGGAAATGTAACCGTTGGTGGAACTATCACATATGATGATGTAACTAATATTGATTCTCTTGGTATTGTAACGGCACGGACAGGAGTTAAAGTTCTTGCCGGTGGTATTAATGCTGTCGGGTTGGTAACTGGAACAGCATTTGCAGGATATGATTATCTAAGAGCACCTTTTAACACTACAGTAAACTTTACCGTAACAGTAGCATCTAAGACCTCAGCACACAGATATAATGGAACAGGTAGTGGTAATGCATATCTAATTGATGGAGTTCAAGCTCCATTCCTTACATTAACACCTGGTAGAACATATAGATTTTCTGGTTCAATTGGTGGAAGTCATCCGTTCCGTTTTTATCTTGATGCTGCAAAATCAACTGCATATACAACAGGAGTTACTGTAGAAACTGATTATGTTGAGTTAGAAGTAACAGACAACACACCAACGGTTTTACATTATCAGTGCTCCTCCCATGGTTTCATGGGCAATTCTGTACAAGTTAATTCAAGCAATTCAATTCAGTTAGACAGTCAAGCTGCGTCACACTACTTAGATTATAATAATTTTACCAATACTCCTACCAATCTTAACCAGTTTACTAATGGTCCTGGTTTTATTTCTACATCATTTACAAATACAAATCAACTGGTAAATGGTGCTGGTTTTATTTCTACATCATTTACAAATACAAATCAACTGGTAAATGGTGCTGGATTTATCACCAATAATGTAACTGGTGATTTTACACTAACAGATACTGATACTGGATCAGCAACAGGACCAGAATTAACACTTTATAGAAACAGTGCATCACCTGCTCCTGGTGATTATCTTGGACAAATCATATTCAAGGGTGAAAATAGTAATGGTGGTGAAGAAAATTATGCCAAGATAACAGGTAAGATTGCTGATGAAACTCTTGGAACTGAAGATGGTATAATTGAAACTGCCATTAAGGGTGGTGGTTCATTTACTATTGTAAGTCGTCAAAGATCGGATGAATTACAACTGCTTAATGGAGTAGGACTGAGTGTTGATGGTGATTCAACATTTACTGGTAGTATTGATGTAGATGGTCACACTGAACTTGATAACTTCAGATCTGTCGGAGTTGCTACAATCAGCACAGGAGTTGGTACTGTTTATATCGGTACAGGCAATACAACATTGCTGGTTGATGGTAATGCAAGAGTTACTGGTATTCTAACTATCGGTACAGGGTCAATTACTCTTGATCCAAATGAAAGAAAGATTGAAGGTATTGATGAGATAATCATTGGTACTGCAACAACCATAAGAATACATCAAGATACGTCTGGAGAAGTTGTTTTTAGTGATAGGGAGGGCAAACAATCATCTGTTGGAATTGGTACGACAGTCTCTATCAATACAACTGGTATTGTTACTGCATCTTCTTTTATTGGTAATTTGACTGGTACTGCATCTCAAGCGACTATAGTTGGTGGTGTAACTACTAGCTATCTACTTGATTATAACAACTTCACCAATACACCGACACTGATTACTAACAATAATCAACTTACTAATGGTTCTGGATATATTACTACTTCGTTTGTCAATACCAACCAATTGGTAAATGGTGCTGGATTTATTACCAATAGTGTTACTGGTGATCTAGAAATTTCTGGTAATGTATCTGTTGGTGGAACACTTTCATATACTGATGTTACTGATATTGATTCTGTTGGTCTTATTACAGCACAACAAGGTATCAATGTAACTGGTGGTACTATAAGAGTAGGTGCAGGATTTACAGTTGGTCAGGCAGGTATTGTAACTGCCAATCAATTTGTAAGTAGTAGCACTACTTTACCATTTTATCCTCCTGTAATGACCACAACACAAAGGGATGCAATGACTGTTACTCAGGGTGGTATGATATTTAATAGTACTAGTAAAAAGATGGAATTCTATGACGGCACTTCTTGGCAGTCACTACCTGGTATGACTGTTGGTCTCAGTGTAGCACTTGATGGTTGATAAATAACTCTTAGGAAACTCAAGATTGAAATGATTAACGAAGAGGGACTTAGGGATTGGTTTGGTAAATCCAAATCAAAAGATGGCAAACCCGGTTGGGTTCAATCTGATGGTTCCCCTTGTGCTAATGAACCTGGTGAAAAAGGAACACCTAAGTGTTACTCTTCGGCTAAGAAAGCCAGTATGTCGAAGAAAGAACTTCGATCAGCTGATACAAGAAAGTCAAGACAAGACCCTGGACAACAACAAAAGTCTGGAGCAGCAAAACCAACCTACGTTTCTACTGATAAACCTAAGAAGAAAATGAAAGAAGAAACCTTTAACGAAGCAGAAGACAAGAAAACCAAAGGTAGTGGGACTAAAGATGCTTGTTATACTAAGGTAAAGTCTCGTTATTCTGTATGGCCTTCAGCTTATGCATCAGGTGCATTGGTGAAGTGTCGTAAAGTTGGTGCAGCTAACTGGGGTAATTCTACTAAGAAAGAAGGATTTGAAGGTTTCTATGACCTTCCTGAGTTCACTGAGACTCAGATTGCAGCTATGAAGTATGCTGGTATTAAAGTAGAAGTTATTGATGAAGCATGTTGGAAAGGATATGAGAAGAAAGGTATGAAGACTATGTTTGGGAAGAAGTATCCAAACTGTGTCAAGAAAGAAGAAACTGAAGTTAAGGAGAGTCACAAGAATCCCGATAGTGTGAAAGGCATTGCCAAGGAACTTGATAAGGCTGTTGAGATGCACAAGAGTCAGGCAAAGAGACTCAGAAAATCTGGTGTATCCGAAGAAACAGTTGATGAAGGTGTTCTTGATGTTGCTCTTAAAACTGACAAGAAGGTGGCCGAACTTCATAAGAAGGTTGACAATGATGTCAAGAGAATGAAGGCTGGTAAGAAGTTCAAAGAAGAAGTCACTGGTGGCATCCTTGTTCAAGATGCAGGAGATTTCAAACCTCGTGAGATTGAATCAGTTGATATCATCAAGGCTGATCCTATCAAAGGTGGACAACTTCAAGAATTGGTAAGAACCAAGATTCAAACTGGCAATATGTATCAGGTTATCTTTGGTTGGAGAGGTAAGATGATGATGGTGAAGTTGTTCTTTCCTGATGTGTCTGTTCCTAATAGACAGAAGGTTGCTGATGCATTGAATAAAATGTATCCTGGTTCTCAGTTAAGATCCTATTCACACTCTGTTGTGGATTATGATGACCCATATATCAATGTAGGTGAAGAAACTATTCTTGAGAAGAAAGAAGAAGAGAAGTATTGTCGTCTCTGTGAGAAGAGAGAAACTCGTAGAACATGTGGTTATGGACCTAAAATGTTTGACAAGTTTAGTGTAGACAATGTTAGTGATGCTGTAAAATCATCCGCAGCATCTGAGTCTGATATTACAGAGGAGAATGTTCAAGAAGATGAGATGAAAGGATTGTCGGTAAAGAGTGGACACAAACGTTCAGTTAAACAAGGAGCAGGTCTTACTCAGAAAGGAGTAGATGCTGTAAATAGAAAGACTGGCGGAAACCTTAAGACAGCCGTTACAACTCCTCCTTCTAAACTGAAACCTGGTTCCAAAGCAGCTGGTCGTCGTAAGAGTTTCTGTGCAAGATCTAAGAGTTGGAAAGGTGAAAGAGGATTAGCTGCACGTCGTCGTTGGAACTGTTAGTAATTTATGGCTAATGATGTTTATTTGGGTAATCCTCTTCTTAAGAAGGCGAATACCCCTATTGAATTTTCACAAGAAAATATTGAGGAGTATATTAAGTGCAAAGAAGACCCAGTATACTTTGCCAATAACTATGTAAAGATTGTGACTTTGGATCATGGTCTTCAACCTTTCAAAACTTATGACTTTCAAGAGAAGTTAATCAATAATTTCCATAACAACAGATTTAATATCTGTAAGATGCCTCGACAGACTGGTAAATCTACCACATGTGTGTCGTATCTACTTCACTACGCTATCTTTAATGATAGTGTAAATATTGGTATTCTGGCTAACAAAGCCACAACTGCTAGGGAACTATTAGCGAGGTTAGCTACTGCATATGAGAACTTACCTAAGTGGATGCAACAAGGCATTCTGGTCTGGAATAAAGGAAACATCGAACTGGAAAACGGATCGAAAATACTCGCAGCATCAACTTCCGCTTCAGCTGTCCGAGGAATGTCTTTTAACATTCTTTTTCTGGACGAGTTCGCCTTTGTTCCTAATCACGTTGCTGACGCATTCTTTGCCTCTGTATATCCTACTATCACTTCAGGTAAGTCAACGAAAGTAATTATTGTATCCACCCCTCACGGGATGAACCACTTTTACAGATTGTGGATGGATGCAGAGAAAAAGAGAAACGAATATATTCCAACCGATGTTCACTGGTCAGAAGTTCCTGGTAGAGATGTTGTATGGAAAGAACAAACTATTGCCAACACATCAGAACAACAATTCAAGATTGAGTTTGAGTGTGAGTTCCTTGGATCTGTTGACACACTAATTGCACCAAGTAAACTGAAATCTCTGGTGTTTGACAAGGCTATACAAACTAATGCTGGATTGGATGTCTATATTAAACCTGAGGACAAGCATGATTATGCGATTACTGTTGACGTTGCACGTGGGGTTGGTAATGATTACAGTGCCTTTGTTGTTGTTGACATAACTACATTCCCTCATAAAGTTGTAGCTAAGTATAGAGATAATACTATTAAACCAATGTTGTTTCCAAGTGTCATCTATGAGGTGGCTAGGAGTTACAATCAAGCTTTCATTTTATGTGAAGTAAATGATGTTGGTGATCAGGTAGCTTCTATTCTCCAATATGATTTGGAGTATCAGAACCTACTGATGTGTTCTATGAGAGGTAGAGCAGGTCAGATTGTCGGACAAGGTTTCTCTGGACAGAAGACACAATTAGGTGTTAAGATGTCAAAGACTGTGAAGAAGGTTGGATCACTAAATCTCAAGACAATGATTGAGGAAGATAAACTGATGTTCTGCGATTATGATATAATTTCAGAACTAACAACCTTTATCTCTAAATCAAATTCTTTTGAAGCAGAAGAAGGTTGTAATGATGACTTGGCTATGTGTCTTGTAATCTATGCTTGGTTAGTTGCTCAAGATTATTTCAAGGAACTTACAGATCAAGATATTCGTAAGAGGTTATATGACGAACAAAAAAATCAAATCGAACAGGACATGGCTCCATTTGGTTTTATCGATGATGGGTTGGATTCTTCTAGCTTTGTAGATAGTGAAGGTGACAGATGGTCTGTTGCTAAAAATGATGAGTATGGAACAACTGCTGGTGGTATGGATTATATGTGGAATTCTTGGTAATGAATATTGATGATCAACTATCACTAGGTCCACTATTTCTTACAGATAGGAAATGTAGAAATTGTGGTGTAACTAAAAATTTAATTGATGGATTTTATAAGAAAGGAAAAGGAATAAATCCATCCTCATATTCATATGAATGTAAGTCTTGTTCTATAAAAAGAATTATAACAAACCGAAGAAAGAAAAATATATCTACAGATTGGTCATATCCTGACTGGTAGACCTGTTCACCCATTGTTTCCCCATCTAAATACCCAGTTTTCATAAATATTTTCAGGTATAACTGAGAACTAAGGAGAAACAAATGGCTACTCCTCAATTATCTCCTGGTGTATTAATCAGGGAAGTTGATCAAACAGTAGGAAGGTCAGAGAACGTTCTCGACAACATCGGAGCAATTGCAGGACCTTTTGCTATCGGTCCTGTCGATGAAGCGATTACAATCGAGACCGAACAACAGCTTATCAATACATATGGTAAGCCAATGTCTACTGACAGACAGTATGAGTATTGGATGTCTGCAAGCTCTTTCCTGAGCTATGGTGGTATTTTAAAAGTAGTAAGAACTGGTGGCGGTTCGTTAAATAATTCCAATGCTGCTGTTGGACAAGCTAGTGTCACACTTAAGATTGACAACTACGATGACTACGAAGAGAATCATGTAAGTGATAATTCTTTCGTATATGCTTCTAAGAATCCCGGTTCATGGGCAGATAATCTTAAAGTTTGTACGATTGATAACGCAGCTGACCAAGTAATTGGAATCAATACTACTAGTCCTCTAGCGGCTGGAGCTATTGTTGGATACGGTATAACAAGTGCACTTTCTAATGTTGTTATTCCTGGAGCAGGAACAACTACAACATTTAATGGTTACCTGAAAGGTATTATCACTGGTGTTTCTACCGACACAGTTAATGGAAACTCAACAATTGCCGTTAAGGTTGTATCTCAGGTTTCTTCAGCTGGTACAGAAACTAAACTGAACTATCAACAATCTAACGCAGCTCGTTCGTTTGAAGCAGCTGATGGTATTTTGTTTGTAAACAACGTTGGTGTCAACACTGGTAATGGAAAAGTAACAGCTGCTGCTTCAGCAGTTGATTGGTACGACCAACAAACACTTGGTTTAAGTAACTCTACTGTTTTTTGGAAGTCTATAGCACCTAAACCTGTTGACAATAACTTCTCTTCTTCAAGAAGTGGAAATAACGACGCTATTCACGTTGTAGTTGTTGATGATAAGGGTTCAGTAACAGGAGTTCAAGGAAACATTCTTGAGAAATTCCTAAGTCTTTCCAAATCTAAAGACGCAACAGCTGATGGAGACAATCCTACTAGAACTTACTATAAGGATTTTGTTGCACTGAATTCTAATTATATCTACGCTGGATATAACACCTCACAGGCAACTGATGGGTTCAATGGCACTTCACCTTTAGCTAACGGATTCTCAACAGGGTATACGGCAAACACAATTGGTTCGGGTCTTTGGGGACAAGATGCACAAGGTGTTAACTTCTCCTCTATTGGTAACAAGTCTTACTCCTTAGGTGGTGGTGTTGATTATCAAGCTGGTGGTGGTATGGCCGCTACACTTGGTGGATTAAACACTTCTTATAATCTCTTCGGCAATAAAGATGAGATTTCAGTTGATTACATCATGATGGGTCCAGGACTTGCTGTTGAGTCCGATTCACAAGCCAAAGCAAACCTAGTTATCTCACTTGCTGAGGGAAGAAAGGATTGTATGGCTGTTGTTTCTCCACACAGAGCCAACATTGTTAGTGTTAATAACTCGGCAACACAAACTGATAACCTATTAAGATACTACTCAGCGTTAAGTTCTTCTTCTTACGCTGTATTTGATACTGGTTATAAGTACACATATGATAGATTCAATAACGAATTCCGTTACATTCCATGTAACCCAGATGTTGCTGGTTTGATGGTTAGAACTTCTATCGAAGCTTTCCCTTGGTTCTCACCAGCTGGATTGACTAGAGGTGTTCTGAATAACGCTATCAAGTTGACTTATAATCCATCTAAATCACAAAGAGATGTTCTTTATGGAGCCAGAATCAACTCTATCGTAAATCAGAGAGGATCTGGTATTCTTCTGTTTGGTGACAAAACGGCTCTGGCATACACTTCAGCCTTTGATAGAATCAATGTTAGAAGACTGTTCCTCACAGTTGAACAAGCTCTTGAGGGAGCTGCTAACGCACAACTCTTCCAACTCAACGATTCGATTACAAGGTCTAACTTTGTAAACATTGTTGAACCTTATTTGAGAGATGTTGAGGCTAAGAGAGGTATTTACGGTTTTGTAGTTGTTTGTGATGACACAAATAACACTCCTGACATCGTTGACAACAATGAGTTTAGAGCTGACATTTACCTGAAACCCACTAAGTCAATCAACTACATCACTCTTACATTCGTAGCCACCAGAACTGGTGTTGCGTTTGAAGAAATTGTTGGTACTGTTTGATCGATACTAACACATTAAAGAGGAACCCTAAAAATGGCACAAACAAAAACACTTTCTAATTTCAAATCCAGGTTAGCGGGCGGTGGCGCCCGTAATAACTTGTTTGAGGTAACTCTTCCTTCATTCCCCGGAGCCGCTTCGGATTTCTGGGGTGAGGGTGAGAACGAATCAAACACCAAAATGTCTTTCTTGTGTAAGGCAGCTGTACTTCCGGCATCTAATGTTCCTGAAATTCCAGTTGCTTTTAGAGGAAGAATTCTGAAAGTTGCTGGAGACAGAACTTTCGATCCTTGGACTGTAACTATCATTAATGACGAGGACTTCGGTCTAAGAACATCATTTGAAGCTTGGATGAACAAGCTTTCTAAATTAAATGATGCAACTGGTGTTACTAATCCAAATTCTTACATGACCAATGCTTATGTTAAGCAATTGGGTCGTGGTAAAGAAAGATTCTCTACTGAGAACACTGGTAACGAATCATCTGTCCTCAGAACTTACAAGTTCTATGATATCTGGCCTACTAATGTATCAGAAATCGCTTTGGGTTATGATCAGTCTGACTCTATCGAAGAATTTACAGTAACATTCGCTGTTCAGTACTTCACTATTGGTGAAGCTGAAGAGTCTGGATCATCTGATGATCAAGTAGGAACAATCCAGTAAGTTTTAGCCTGATAAATAGATAGAACGGAAGTTTCTAGTTTTATCTAATAATGGCGAGACTATTTGGATTCTCAATTGAAGATAGCGAGAAAACCCCGCCTGGTGTAATATCTCCGGTCCCACCGAATAAAAACGATGGGAATGAGAGTTATATCAGTAGCGGGTTTTTTGGTTCGTATGTAGATATTGAGGGCGTTTATCGTAACGAAAACGAACTGATTAGAAGATATAGATCTATGGCTCTGTATCCAGAATGTGATAGTGCAATTGAAGACATTGTAAATGAAGCAATTGTTGCTGATTCAAATGATAGTCCTGTATCAATCGAACTATCAAACTTAAATGCCAGTGATGGTATTAAAAAGAAACTAAGAGAAGAATTTAAATATATTTTAGAACTTTTGGACTTCGATAAGAAGGCTCATGAGATCTTCCGTAACTGGTATATCGATGGAAGACTCTATTACAACAAAGTAATTGATCAGAAAAATCCTCAAGATGGTATTCAAGAACTGAGATATATTGATTCTGCAAAGATGAAGTATGTTCGTCAAGTCAAAAAAACCAGAAATGATGGATTAGCTAGAGCTGAAAGAGATAATCCATCAACATATGATTTTCCAGAACTTGAGGAGTATTTTATCTATACTCCTGGTGGAAGTAACCAGTATGGTTCTTCTCCAGCTAAGGGAATCAAACTAACTAAGGATTCAGTTACATATTGTACCTCTGGATTGGTAGATAGAAATAAGGGAGCAACCCTTTCATGGCTTCATAAATCAATCAAACCACTCAATCAGTTGATGATGATTGAGGATAGTTTGGTAATCTATCGTCTTTCGAGAGCACCAGAAAGAAGAATCTTCTACATTGACGTTGGTAATCTGCCCAAACAAAAGGCAGAATCATATCTCCGTGATGTGATGCAACGTTATAGAAATAAACTTGTCTATGATGCTAACACTGGTGAGATCAGAGATGATAAGAAATTTATGTCAATGATGGAGGACTTCTGGCTTCCTAGACGTGAAGGTGGTAGAGGAACTGAGATCACCACACTTCCTGGTGGTCAAAACCTTGGCGAAATCACTGATATTAATTACTTTCAGAAGAAATTGTATAGAGCACTGAACGTGCCCGAGACAAGACTTCAGGGAGACAGTGGTTTCTCAATGGGTCGTTCTTCTGAAATCCTCAGAGATGAAGTCAAGTTCTCCAAGTTTGTTGGAAGAATGAGAAAGAGATTCTCTGAAATGTTCAGTGATATGTTGAAGACTCAACTTATTCTGAAGAACATCATTACTCCTGAGGATTGGGAGTACATGAGTGATCATATTCAATATGATTTCCTCTATGATAATCATTTTGCAGAACTAAAAGATGCGGAACTTCTAAGAGAAAGACTAACTCTGGCAGAACAAACACAACAATATGTTGGTAAGTATTACTCTAATGATTATATAAGGAGACATGTTCTTCGTCAATCTGATGAAGAAATTATCGAACAAGACAAACTTATTGAAAAAGAGATTGAATCTGGAGCAATTCCAGATCCTGCTATGGCAGCTTTAGATCCTATGGCAGGTGGTGCTCCTGCACCTGGTGGAGCTTTACCTCCAGCTGGTGGCGGAGCTCCTCTTGATCCACCAACACCAGAAGCTCCTGAAACTCCCACTGGTGGGGAGATCTAAATAAAGGAAAATTACACCTATGGATATGGATGAACTTATGGATTTACTAGTGAAGGATGAATCACCTTCATCAGTAAGTGATGCGATTAAAGATCAGTTGTTCTCACGAACTGCTGAAAAGATTCAAGGAATTAGACCTAATGTTGCTGCATCAATTTTTGATGATGACATTGATCTAGATTCTGAAGAAGCACCCGAAGTTGATGGCAACATCGACTTGGATGCGGAAATTCAATAAATAACATCATACACTAGGTATATCAATGGCCAGAACATTACTAGTCGGTGCAGAGATTGCATGTCCGACGACTGCAGGAGCCGCCACTAGTTTTACTGGAGCTAGTGTGGTTCGTTTGATTAATACTAACGCCGCTGTCCAAAAAGTAACCGTATTGGAAACACAAAGTGGAGTCGGAGTCGGTTCTATGACTATTGCTCCCAATAGTGTTGAATTTTTGGAGAAGAAGTCAACTCAAGTTGTATTTGCAGCTAGTGCGGACGTGTTAGGAACTCAAGTAGGTTACACAGCTTAAAACCATGAAACTAATTAGAGAAGAAATTGAACAGGTAGAAGTTATCGTTGAAGAACGCAACGGTAAGAAAAACATGTTCATCGAAGGTATCTTCCTACAGGGAGACCTCAAGAATAGAAATGGTCGTATGTATCCAATGGAAACTCTGAGAAGAGAAGTCCAAAGATACAGTGAGAACCACATTCATGCAGGTAGAGCTCTTGGAGAACTGGGACACCCAGATGGCCCAACAGTTAATCTGGATCGCGTCAGTCACAAAATTGTTTCTCTCAAAGAGAGCGGAAACAACTTTATCGGTAAGGCCAAAATCTTATCGACTCCGATGGGTAAGATCGCAGAGTCTCTCATTAGCGAAGGAGTTAAGTTGGGTGTTTCTTCTAGAGGAATCGGATCACTCAAACAAACAAGAGAAGGTGTAAATGTTGTTGGTGATGACTTTATGTTATCAACAGCAGCTGACATCGTTTCTGATCCTTCTGCACCTGATGCTTTCGTTGAAGGCATTATGGAAGGTAAGGATTGGGTTTGGGATGGTGGCATCTTGAGAGAATCTCAAGTAGCTAAGACCTACAAGTATATCAATACATTGGTCGATCAAAAACAACTTGATGAGAAAAAGTTGGATGTCTTCAACAGTTTCTTAAATAGTCTCTGATAATACAGAGATACCAATATTATAAATAAATATAGATTAAATAAATAAGGTTAATCGGAGTAAAGTTCAAATGTCTCGTGGAGATCTACAAGAAATGGAGCAATCCAAAACTGCTGTGAATGCGAACGCCAAGGCCGGTGATCCCATTCAGAAACTGGCCCCTGGAGCTGTAGCTGGACAACCAGCTGTAGAAGACCTCGGTGGACCTACCCCTGAAAACTATAAATCTGATGACGATTCAGCAAAGCTCAAAGAGCCTAAGATCGCCACCGTTAAAGATGTAGTTAATAAAGGAGCCAAGGCCGCTGATCCTATGAAGGGAATGAAAGAAGAGGAAGAAGTTTCCTCTGAAGAAGTTCTGGAAGAGGAGCCCGTCGCAACAGAAGCTACTGTCGAAGAAGAGATTGACATCGAAGAAGATGTTAACGCTCTCCTTGGTGGTGAAGATTTGTCTGAAGAGTTTAGAGAGAAGGCCAAGATGGTCTTTGAATCAGCTCTCAACTCTAAAGTTTCTGAAATCCATGAGGCACTAGAATCCCAGTATGAAATCAAACTGGAAGAAGCTAGAGAGGGCCTGAAAGAAGCCCTTACCGATAGAGTTGATTCGTATCTTGAGTACGTCGCTGAAGAGTGGATGACCGAGAACGAATTGGCTATCGAACATGGTCTCAAGACCGAAATGACCGAGTCCTTCCTTTCTGGAATGAAGGGACTCTTTGAAGAACATTATGTAACAATCCCTGAAGACAAATATGATGTACTTGAGAGTATGGTAGAAAAACTTGATGATATGGAAACCAAGCTCAATGAGCAAATTGACAAGAACATTGGTCTGAATCAGCGTTTGTCTGAATCAGTATCCGATAATATTCTTGATCAAGTTTCTGAAGGACTTGCAGTCACTCAGAAAGAAAAGCTCTCCTCACTTGCTGAAAGTGTTGAGTTTGAAAGTGAAGAAGAATATCGTGAAAAGCTGGAGACCCTGAAGGAGTCGTACTTCTCCAAGGCCCCAACTGCAAAATCGGAAGCCCCACAGACACTTTCTGAGGGTGTAGATACAACTGATGCTCCTGTAGCATCTAGTATGGAAGCCTATCTCAGAACTCTGAACGCTTTCAAAAAGTGAATTTTAGATTAATTCAAACAAAACACAAAATCAAAAGGTAAAAGCAAATGTTCCAATCCGAGCATCTGCAGGAAAAGTGGAGTCCCCTCCTCGATTATGAGGGTCTCGATCCTATTAAGGATTCACATCGTAGAAGTGTGACCGCTGTCCTGCTTGAGAACCAAGAAAAGTTCCTCAAAGAAGAGCAAGCATTTAGTCAGGGTATCAACCTGATGGAATCACCCACCAAC
>Ga0181402_1000595_pt1 | contig 13487 bp, 9 predicted proteins | sample 25SPOviralmetaG_FD_130131 | JGI IMG/M metagenome (GOLD analysis project Ga0181402, IMG submission 130131) | Marine viral communities from the oligotrophic San Pedro Time Series (SPOT) site, San Pedro Channel, CA, USA - 25 SPOT_SRF_2011-08-17 | ecosystem: Environmental > Aquatic > Marine > Strait...
ATGGTACACCTATAATAGCTGTTTTCATAACCGATTTCTCTATATTTTTGTGTGAGAAAATAATTTTTACAGAAAAAGCGAATAATATGACCGATTTCCGCGGTATATTTAGGGATTTTGGGCCGATTCCCGTATGGTCTCATGATTGGACCAGATAATTTCAAGTTGTTACCATAATACGTCACAAGTTGAAATAAATAAAATACTTAGCTCTTACCATGCAGTCAATCGCGTAATTACTAGAAAATTTCTAGGTTGTTACCATTATATGCTGTTATTTAATTTTTTTGATATTTTTTACTCAAACCATAAGTTTTCCACTCTTTCGTAACAAATTTGTTAAATTACTTTTCAATTTATCGTAATACTCACGTTTCAATACATTATATGCATTTTCGGTAAATACACTACTACTTTCATATGATTTACTATTATTCACCATGTTTTTTATCTCTTCACCTTCAAATAAACAATAACTATCCCTCTTTAATATTTCTCTCTCTGGTTCCATGTCCTCCGACCAATATACAGGAATATTTCCACAAATAAACGCCTCAAATATCTTTTCAGAACAATATCCCTTCTCACGATGACTCTCACAACATACCATATATTTTACATGCTTTGCATAGTTTATCTTATCCTCTCTCTTATCTCCTATAGTACTCTTACCTCCAGTTCCACCGTTATTCTTCCATCTACCAGGATAACTTATTGTTCCATACTTAGATAACTCACCACATACATTTCTACGCATATTACAAGGATCGTGTCTTGCTATACAACACGCAAACTTATCCTTATGATTATTCATATTCTTTTTACGATTCTCTAAAACATACGTTATAAAATTATCTTTCTCATCATCCATATTGTATTTCGGAACGTACAAAAGCCATAAAGGAAAACGTTGTACCTTTTCATTCTCATTAGTATTTGAAAAATTTAATATCAAATCGTAATTCTCTTTTAAAAATTGATCGTTATAACTTTTGTATGATTTATTTAACTTAGATTCACCAGAGTAAAATACTTTCACACGTGCTGGACACGTCTTTACCTTGTTTACATCTCCAAATACTGACGCTATCAATACATCTGTGTCTGGATCTCCAGCTCTTACCTCTTTTACATCTACAAAATTACACTTCATATACTCTATAAACCAATTCTTAGCCTTCTTATCTGGTTCATACCACCAATTTAATATTGCTACCTTCAACATAATCATACAATACATATTATAATAATACTCTTAACTCAATATCGTCTAAATATTCCTTATAATAACTACAACTATCAGCTAGTTTAAATACTTTAAAGTCCTTCCTCATTGAATCCCACACATTTTTTACACAACATGTATAGTTTATCTTCACCTTTTTACCTGTCACTACCTTCCTTACCTCACATGGAAGCCCGCAAAAACACATTGGACGTTCATATATATCACCTTGGAACAGCCTAGGAAGCCTCTTTCTCTCATTTATTGTGTACTTTCCTCCATATGTTATGTATCTACCCTGTTTATAACTACTCTCATCCATCACTTTTTCGGTTATATAATTCTCAACATAGAGAGACTGATCCCTATTTAAAGAATAATTGTCCATGTTAAACAAATATTCACGTAATTTATCCATCTTATCCTCTTTATTTACGTCATCTTCATATATTTCTCTAACGTATTTCAAGAAATTATAGTTCTGAGTCACCTTGTACAGAGCCATTAACCTAATTGGTTTGTATATTCTTGTGTTCACACAACCACCTTTCCAATGTTGAAGCATCCTAGAATACAAATTCTTTGTCTCTCCCACATACAAAACATTCCCTTCACATAATAATATATATATCCACTGCATATATTAACACTACTTTATATTTTTATATCATTTTACTAATTCTCAGTGTTAGAAAAACATGGATTTTGCTAGAGAATGCTCTCATTTTTATTAATATATCTTTATTTTATGGTTTGGCTTATTTTTTTTTTGTTGAGCTTGACAAAACTTTTTTGAAAATGGACATTTTTCGGAGAAAAAAAATGTCCATTTCTGAAATACTTGTAGACTTTCTGGACAAAATCGTTGTGACTGGCCAGTCACAGCTTTTTTCCAACTTTTTTCCGTTTTGTCTACAACAGCTTTTTTTTGCCCTTCAAAAATAAATGGACATTTATGAAAATGTCCCAAATATTTTGAAGTTTTATGAAGTTTTTGAAGCTTTTTGAAGTTTACAACTTTGGTATGATAATATAGTAACACGTCATTTTATATAATGATAGCTGATGGTCTTAATGGTGTGAATATTTTGTATATTTTTGCATATTTTGAAAATGTCCATTTTTGAAAATGTCCATTTTTAAAAATGTCCAAAATGAAATATCGTATTTTGTCGTATTTTGTCGTTTTATGTCGCATTTTGTCGTTGCTACATTTATCGTATTGTAAATTAATACAATATTATTAATATAAGATGGATATGGTGTAAATATTTTACATGTTTTTACATATTTCAAAAATGTCTATTTTTGAAAATGTCCATTTTTGAAAATGTCTAAAAAATAAAATGGTCGTTTTTGGTACTTTTTGGCTTTTTTGGATAAATATTATTATTAAACCTTAAATAGTGTCATATACGAATATTTATAATTATCTATAGTGTGATAAGGCTTAATAATTTTAATAATTTTATATCCATTTTTGAAAATGTCCAAAATATAATGAAGCAAAATGAAGCTTTATGAAGCTTTATGAAGCATTTATTTAAAAATATATTCACACCTTATTAGATAACATAAACGATACAGATATTATAATTGTTATGAACACAAGTGTCAATATTATATTATAAAATATATATTTAGAAACAAATGTTATCATATTATATGGATGATATAGAATACTCTGAAAAAGAAAACGTTTATATTTGTCATCATTGTAGTTATAGAAGTAGCTTGTTATCATTAATAAAACAACATGTAAATACAAAAAAACATCAGCGTAATATTAGTAACTCTTCGAATAATGTATGTGAGTATTGTAATAAAGCTTATTCTAGTAGGAAATATTTGTTGCAACATCAAAGAAGGTCATGTAAAATAAAATTAACAGAAACTAAACTAGATGAAAAACTACAAGAAGTAAAATTAGAGACAAAAGAGACAGAAATTAAACTACAGGAAGTAAAGTTAGAAAAATTGACAGAGGAAGCTGAGGGTATCAAGGATGGAACAATACCATTAGGTAATACAACAATAAATAATACACAAAACATCACTAATGATAATAAAGTGATAGTGAACCAGCACTTTAATCTTCAGTTTTACTTGAATGATACATGTAAAGATGCAATAAACATAAGTGAGTTCACAAAGAGTATAGAGATGACGATGGAAGATTTGTTATACATAGGAAATAATGGATGGGCAGAAGGAATGTCAAGAATAATAACGAATAATTTGAAGAAACTAGAGGCAGAGAAGCGTCCAATTCAAACATCAGATTCGAAAAGGGCTGTAACTTATGTAAAAAATGGTGATTGGGTTAAAGATGGAGAGGATAAAGACCTAATATCAGACGCTATAGAGACGTTAAACAAAGAACAGTATAGTCTTGTAGGTCAATGGACCAAACAAAATCCTCCTGCACCAGGAACAAAAGCCGCTGATGATTTCCACAAAGTAATTATGAACTTGAACCCAGGAGATAACAAAGGAAAGAAAGTGAATAAAGTTAAAAGAAGTATTCGAAATGCAACAGCAATTGATAAAACAAATGAAGGAGATTAGTATACTTTTTATATTAATGTATTGAATTAATATAAAAAATTATGATTAATCTGACTTCTCCTCATCTGAGCTACCATAATCTCTTCTTATCATATCAAGAGGATTAAGTCTGATAGTTTTTTCACTTTGTTCTTGAGTGGTAGAATTGTCATGAGTACCAGCCTCTGTATTACTTCCTGTAAAATATTCTATAAGTGTAAGTGTTTGTTGTTGTGGAACTATAGGATCCTGTTGAGGTTGAGCTGCAAGAGGTTCTGTTTGAACAAGTGTGTCTAGTCTTCCTAACATAGCATTTCTAATACCTGAAATAGTTAATCCTGATTGTGATAATAATAAAAATGCACCGTATGGGGTTCCACCGGCAGACCAAACACCACTTAAAGCACCAACTGAAGCTGCAACGGTGTATCTATTAACAGCATAAGGATTAACTTGATTTAAAATAACTAGAGTACTAGTTTGGAAAAGACTCAATCCAATAATAAGAGAATTACTTGTTTGTTCAACACTCATTGTAAAGTTATCTCTCCAAACATTCATCTCGTGTGCAGCAGTAGCCATAGCTTGTTGTTGTTCATAATGAAGTTGTGTCATAGCTGCTTGTGCTGCGTTATTATTAGTAGTTCCACGTGCAGTATTAATCAAAAAGTTACCTATACCTTGGTTCCAACTCCAAGTATAAGAAGAAGCAGAAGCAGAAGCTGCATTACTTGCTGCCATTTGCATACGTTCCATAGCAACAGCGTTGAGTCTTTGTAAAGAGTTTGAGAAACCATTCCAAATAAGATTGGAAATATATTCGTATAGTACAGCTAAGTAATAGTTACTCATATCATCAGTTTCATTTCCACTTTCTGGAATATAAGGAACTCCTTGACCTTGCATCATGTTATGATAACTAAGAAAACCATTTCGTATGTTAGTATATGCTTCCCATATAGTGATAAAAGCTAAAACATTCATCATAATAGCAGGTATTAGAACAAGTAAATTAGGTCTTGCTGGAATATTTCTAACTTGAACAGACTGCTCTTCTTGATCTGGGTTGTGATAAACCATTCTATCATTTTGGCGGTTGTAACGTTCATCATTATCGGTGCCATCAAATGCTCCTCCTGTCATTGGTTGATAAGTTGTTGTTTTATCTATAGCACTCATTGAATTACACCATTGTCGCTCATATTCTCTAGCTTGATCATATGCAAAATTGAATAAATCCATTATTTGTAAAGCAGCCGAAGGGTCATTCGCAGGATTAATAAGTCGACTGAATTGTTGGTCAGTTTCTGTGTTTTTTCGTCCGTCAGGTGTTTTATCAGATCCTGGATAGGTATAATCAAATAGTTTGTGTAATCCAGAAACATTTCCAGTTTCACTTAATATTTCATTTATTATTTGAATTGATTTTTCATTTTCTTCATTGTTAAATGCTGCTATATAATTGCGTAACCCTTGTAATCTAGAATTAAATTCACTATTAACTTTATGAAAATTGCGAACACTATAATCTGATTTATCATAACTTGGACGATTGAATGTATTAGGTTCATAAAATATGTAATTATGTAATATTTCGTTAATATAGATTTTCTCACTGCTATCTTGTAATGTTGTTTCTGATGCTTTATCAGTAGTATCCTCTGCATCTTCTTCTTGTTCAACTCTTTCATCATTAAACATATTTGGGCTTAATTTTTTAAGTTTTTCAAAAGGGACTTCAAATGCAGACATTGTTTGTTTTAAACTTTCTGTTATTGATTGATATAAATTGGTTTGGATGTTCATTTTTTGAGACATTTTTTCTTTAATTTCATTAATATAAGTGATAGGATCAAAACTGTTTCTTTCATTCCAAGCTTCGTTAGTGGATAGTTTATTAAAATCCATAAAACCTTTTGTTCCTCTTGTATAATAAGGTGGTATTTTTGGATCACCGTTTATTTTTTGATTTGTTCTACCTGTTAATCGATTGATTAAATCAAATAAGTTAGTGGGTGGTACCTTGAAATAAGTTGAGGGATCAAATTTAGGTCGTGGTGGTGGTGGTGTTGTTGATGGATTTCCTTCTTTAGAAGACATAATATATTATAACAATATTAAAAGATAGTAAATAACTAAATTTAAAAAATTAACAAGTAATAGTGACATTATTTTCCATACATTTAAGTTCAGGATAGTAAGAGATAGTCTTAGCCCAAAAACATTTAAACATATACAATTCGATTTCAGCTTTACTCCATGGAACATATTTTAAGATAATGTTTGTGAATAACCAAATTTCATATAAACCGATCATTAAAATTAATATGATATGATGGCTAAAATATTTGATAATTTTTTTTTTAGGATATAAGTATTTGAATAGTAATAGGTATATAAACATAGAACACCACGAAATTATGGTAAAATGGTAAGCTTTATATTCTAGTTGATTTCTAGTATGTTCTAGTTGATGTAGTTCTTGTGAGGCAGTTTTTACAAGATTATTATAAAAAGGATCAATATATATATTTTGGAGTTGTAGATATTGTATCATATATGAATAAAAAATTTCATTTCTGATGATTTCACTGTCAGTATAAACTTCGTTTGAACTGGATATAGAGTGTAGTTCATGATAGAAGATATCTTTTTCAACTTTAGAGATGTAGTTAAAGAAAAGTAGTGGTTCTAGAAGTGATATGAATGATATTTGTATTAAAAGATGCATAATCATAGATAGAAAGAATTTAGTTTTTTTATCATAAAAAAAGATATGATAAGTTGTTTCAGTTGTTTCTTGAGTAATTTCCTGATATTTTTCTTCAGGAATTTCATCTAGATTAAGATCTCTAAGATTTTCACAGGATGAGTATTCATTATTCATTTGATTTTTAACGGGTGTACCTGGTCTATTCATTTCAATCATATATATACAAATTATTTAAAAATATGGATATAAACTATTTATGAGCAATTTATTAATAACTGATGAGAGAGTAATAAAGTTTTATAAGAGTAATCCGGATATAGATATAAATACGATGAATTTGTTATTAGTAGAAATGTTGGAACGTGTATTGGATAAGAGTAATCCAATAAATTTGGCTCAAGAGTTAATAAGTAAGATAGATGGATTAAAGATAGATATGAAACAGCAGATGCAGGATAGTAATGTAGAGAGTAGAAAGGATATGAGGGAAATGATACGTTCAGAGGTGGGTGTAAATGCGATAAGTGGAATAATAGAAGATAAGTTGGATAAGAGTGCAGGGTATCAATCAGAGAAGATAAAGAATGATATAAACAGTACTATACATAGTGTAGTAGGTGATAAATTAATAAAGATAGATGTAAAGAGTGATGATTTGAGTAGTAAATTTCAGGAGTATATAGGTAGACAAGAGAATTCGAATCAGAAGGGAAGGATGTCTGAGAATGAGTTGAAGTTAACATTGGATGATATATTTCCAATGGCAGTAGTAGATAAGATAAGTGGAGAAGCTCATACATGCGATATAATAATAAAGAGGGAAGGTAAGGATGATATATTGGTAGAGAATAAGAATTATAAGACTAAAGTACCTATAACAGAAGTAAATAAGTTTATATCTGACATACAGAATAAGGAGAAGCATGGCATATTTATATCGCAGTATTCTAGCATAGCGAATAAGGATAATTTTCAGATAGATATAGATGGTGATAAGGTGTTATTATATATATGTAATGTGAATTATGATAAGGATATGATAAGTACAGGAGTAAAGATAGTAGATAATTTTTCAAATGCATTAAAGAAAGTATCTAGTAGTAGTGATAGTGAGAATGTAAAGATGAAGATATTGGAGGGTTTTAATGATGATTATAAGAAATTTATAACGAAGAGAGATAATTTGACAACAAAATTGAAGGAGAATTATAATCAATTACAGGAAATAATACGTGATCTGAACATGCCAAATATAGATAAGTTTTTGATAGAAAGGTTTGCACATGCTGAGAGTAATGTATTTGTATGTGACATATGTAATGTATATAAGTCGATAAATTTGAAGGGATTGAACAAACATAAGACGCATTGTAAAAAGAGGAAAGAAAAAGTGGTAACATGTATAGAAACAGAGTCATAAATAATATAAAAATAGTAATAGTAATATATAAATGGGATATATTTCAATGATAATAATGGGTGGACTGGGTAATCAATTGTTTCAGGTGTTCGCAGCGATAAGTTATTTTTTAGATAAGAAAGGGTTTTTTAAGTTGTTACCAGTTCGTGTAGGTAAAAGAGAATTTTATTTTGATAGTATATTGAGTGGTGTGAAAAAATATGTGGACAATAATAGAGCAGGTTTGAGAGTATACAAAGAACCTAATTTTACGTATAATAGTATACCAGAATTAAATAATGTAGCGTGTAATGGTTATTGGCAGTCACACAGATATTTTATGAATAATATGGAAGCAATATTAAGAATAACAAAGATGGATGTTTTTAAGAAAGAAGTTATTGATGAATATAGTAGTAGGTATGATAAAGAGTTGGTAACAATTCATTTTAGAATAGGTGATTATAAATTAGTTGAGGATTATCATAATATATTGAATGTAAGTTATTATATAAATGCCTTAAAAATGATGGTTGATAAAGGTGTGGATATAAAAAAAGTTTTAATATTTGGAGAAGAGAAAGATGAGATAGATCTAATAAAACGAATAGATGCATTAAAAGGTGCGTATCCTAATGTAGAGTTTATAATGATAGACTATAGTATACCAGATTATAAACAGATGTTAATAATGAGTAATTGTAAGTATAATATAATAGCAAATAGTACGTTTAGTTGCTGGGCGGGTTATTTGAATAATAATTATGGTAGAATAGTAATATATCCTGATAGGTGGTTTGGTGAAAAGAATAGTGATAAAGATACAAGTGATTTATTTTTAGATGAGTGGTTATGTGTTAGTGAGTGATGATATATTAGATAGAATTTTTTTGTATTGATTAATATCTAATTCTGAGTTAGAGTTTTCATGGATATATTGTATGAAGTCGTCTTGAGACATATTATCTATGCAGTGCATGAGTAGTTCGTTACTTTGAAAGTATTTATGCATGATGGTACTTTGTTCGGTTCTAGGATGTTCCATATGAATTAGAGGACATTTAAAGTATTTATCGTTGGAATTGTGTAGTGTTTCGTTAATTTGTTCTGTAGATTTAAGGTTGAGTCTTCTGAATCTTTTAATTCTTTCCATATCTTCAGGTGAATATGAGATGAAATGAATATTTTCGAAACCCAAAAGTTTATAAGTGTCATAATGTATAAATAATATTCCACCTACGCCGGCTACAGGGTTAATTTTGGAGTATTTAATGTCGATTTCATTAATATTATAGTGATTTTTAATGATTTTTTCAACAACATTTGGTAAAATATTTATACATCCGGGAGGACTGGAGAATGGATGTAATATTTTAAAGTTATTATATAGGATCATATCTTGTGCAGTTTGATATGATTCAGGTAAAGTAAAACAGTCGACATCATTAATAACTACACATTGTGTTTCAACGTATTTAAGAACATGATTGGTTACGATTGTTCTAGAGAATATTTGTTCTGATTGTGTATAGAAATACTTAATAGAAGTATTTTTGAATTTCATTTGTATAAAAGATCGTACAGAAGTAGGTCCCCATTCTATAATAAAAATATTAGTATTAAAATGTTTAGAGATGAAGTTTATAAGAGTGTTAAGATTGACGAGTCTTTCTGGGAAGTCGTAAAAGAATGGTATGATAAAAGTGGTTTCAGATAGATTAGTTTTGTTGTCATCGTCTATTCGATATCCCATTTCGTAGATGGTAGTATTGTTTTCTAAATGATAGATGTAGGTATCAATAAGTTCTTTTTTTCTTTCTTTATCTTTAGTGATGAAGTTTTTAATTTTATCAGGCGTGTTGAGTAGTGACTTAAGAACTTGATTGTTTTCTTTTTTTTGCATGTATATATCAACGGATCCTCTGGCATCATAGAAAACACCTTCTTTATCTTCGGAAGAGAATATGGTAGGTGGATGGTAGTAGAGTGATTTGTTTAACCAATCTTTGTTAATATCTAACATAACATTAGAATATTTAACATCTTTTTTTTCGATGTCACTGTAATCGTCAGCTTGTACAACAGTGGGTGGATAAATGAAGTACCAATTATCGGTTTTTTGAAGTTTAGTCCACCATTTATCAATAGCAAAATTGACATGATTACTTGGGTATTGTATTAGAAAATCTAAACCAGTTTTGATATTATGTATTAATTTGTCGTAATAATGTTGTTTAACCATATATCCGGTAGTAGTTTGACAGAATGAGACTTTAATAGAGAAGGGATTAGTTTTTTGATAAGGTGGAATAACATTTCCTGCAATAATTATAACGTCATATTGGATATTGGAATTGAAAAATTCGGATAGGCTTTTTTTGAATGTTTTTGGCTTAGTAAATATTATATCGTCTTCAACAATAACGACATAAGGTAGAGAGTTTTGTTTTGCGATTTTTAGAATTTGTAAGTGACTGAGTGTACAACCAATTCTTCCGTCTTGATGTTGAATGGCAGGAAATCTTTGGAATTTCCAGTTAAGATTATTTAATTGGTTTTCTACAGATTTTCTACGGTCTATTCTGTGTTCAAGATTGATATAGAAAACATTTTCCACAGACATATATTTAAGTATATGTATTATTTTTATATTTTTTAAAAATTAAAAAATTAATTATATACATATAGTATGCCAAATCCATTTCCAATAAATTTTACACATAACCGTTTTGGAGCAAATGGAGGTGACGGTTGGAGAGGTGATAATAAATTTGATAATACAAAATATACATTGGCTACGAATGTGTATCCCAAATTGAATAATTCTGAAAATAATATGAAACGTACATTTGGGAAGGCAAGACCAATAAAACATATAAGGAAGGGTAGGTATGAGAAAGGTGGTAGAAAAACTTACAATAATAGTAGATTAATATATGAGTTAGATAGACCTGGAGGGGCAACGGTGAAGGTTGATTTAAGTAACAATGTTGATAAATGTAATGGTGTAAGTTCAACATTATTTTTAATGACAAAGACTTCTGCTGCATGTTGTCCACAGGCGAATAGTTTAACAAGAACAAGAAGATTTCATGCTGGAGATACAAGTTTAAGGGAACAGTTAGTATCACATAATAGTTATTCGAATTATTTTCAAGGTAGGAATTGGAGTTTTGATGCTAAAGATAAGATATCTGGAAAGGCAGAGGTTTCTGAAAATAGATATTTAAAGGATACAATGATAAAGAAGAGAGGTTGTGGTGAAGTGATATATAAGTTAAAGAATGAAAAATTTGGAATAAATAGTGCAGCAACATCAGGAAATTTCACACAAAGTTTAAGGAATAAACCTTTTTTGCATCCAAATCAGAATGAATTTAATTATCATATAAATTGTGAAGTGTTATTAAGATGTAATATAAATGGGCGTTGTTTATCAAAACCGATAGAGACATGTAAGAGATTAATATATTTGTTTACGATAAGGCCTTTTGAAAGTAGGGAAGGAGAGCCGGAACCAGAGGGTAATTTTGAGAGGATAGATACAGACGGTGTACCGAAAGACCCATTATTTTTTGAGCCAGAGCCAGCTCCAGAGCCGGAAGGTCAACCAGAGCCAGAGCCAGCACCAGAGCCGGAGGGTTTCCCAATATTGACGGGTTCTTTGGTGAAGGGTTATATAAGTAATGCAACTTTAGATTTTTATAGAGTTTCTGATCCATCATATAATAGAGTATCTTTGGCAACTACAGTAACAGATGAATTAGGAGCATATGAAATACCACAAGGTTTACCATTGAATAAGTTTTTGTTGTTAGTATCAAGTGGTGGTACAGATATAGCAACGGGTTTACCAGTTGGTGAAAGAAAGTTCAAGAAGGTATTTAAGATACCTTCAGAAGCAGAGGACGCAATATTAATGAATAATACTGTAACAGCTTTAACTTCTATAGTGTCTGAGAAGGTAGAAAGAAATATAAACAATACATCGGAGGATGAGGTGGATGATGATTTAGTAGCGATAAATTTGAATGATGAGACAGAATCATTGAAGAGCAATTTGGGAATACCTGTGGGTAGTGAAATAGATACAAATTATTTAGATAGAAATATAATAGGTGGGGCAGCGGTAGCAGCTGTAAATACGATGGTAAATTCTTTAATAAATATAGTATCTGGTGTTCAGTCAATTAGTGATACGATAGCAAATTTATCGAATGTTTTAACAAGTAAAAGAGATGATATAGGTGGAAGTGAAACATTAATAGATATAAGTAATTTAGACTCAGTTGTAAAATCTACATTGAATGAAGATGTAGCTGCCGATACAGATTTGGCGAATAATTTAGTGACTTATAGTACACAAGTAAGACAAGTAGTAGATGAAGTAACAACAACAGAAGATGGATCGAATGAATCAATATTGGAGAATTTGGAGAAGATGGTAAAGTTTACTTCGGAGAACAATATAAGTGATGTTTCAGATAATATAACAAGTTTAGATGCACAAACATTATCAGCTCAGGTTCAGATATTCCAAGTATTTTCTACACAACCAGAACCAGAACCATTTGATGCTAGTGTTGGAGATTGTTCAGTATTCCAAAGAGAGTTATTAAAGTTAGATAAATTGGAAGGGACAGCGTTGGGTCAATTGTCTCAGTATATTTCATTTTTCAGAGATGGTCAGTTTACTTCTTTAGCAGGAACACAAGCGAATATGGAGAGAATATCACAGTTGATAGAAAGTAGTGGATATTTTACATTTAGTTCTGAGGAGATAACTGGATATACAAAGGATGATACATTATTTGCAGAGTATAAGATTTTTGCACATTCTATGATAGATGGTTTGAATGCGGCAATATTAATAAATAGACAAAATCAGTCATTGTCGACAGCTAATAGTCAGTTAGAACAATTTAAAACAATATTAACAAATAGAGAGTTGTTAGAAGATTTCATAGAAGTAAACTATAATAATTTCAATGCAGGGTTGGTAGAAGTGGATCATACAATAACTCAAAGTTTACAGTTAGAAGAGCATTATAAGGTGTATATAAATAGGTATGGAATACCACCCAATGGTGTATTTGACTCAAATTTATTATCTATGATTTATCAAGAATTGAATGGTGCGTCAAATGATAATTAAATATTATTACAAAATAATTATTTTATTTGTAATAAAATACATAATAACTCATAATTTAGTATAATTATTTTTTATTTATAAATTATTTTGTTTATACAATGTATAATGTCTGTAAATATTTACGGTAGTTCTGCTGATGCAACCAATGAAACCAATGCTATTTCGACAGCAAGTGCTTATACATCTTTTACAGTTGCAGATGGTTCAAGTTTGTTGGGTACTTTGTACACATCAACATTATCATCATTTGCTATAACTGGAACAGACTCTGCTTTTGTTTCTGTAGAATATAATTCTGGAATAGGAACAGATGTAAAGTTATTAGTAAATGATGGAGTAGGAGCAAATGCTTTATGGAAGAATAAATCAAAATATGATTTTAATTTAGTAGTTACTCAAGGAAGTAACACAGCAACATTAAATATTACAGCAAATGTAACAGCTTCAA
>Ga0181402_1000596_pt1 | contig 13486 bp, 8 predicted proteins | sample 25SPOviralmetaG_FD_130131 | JGI IMG/M metagenome (GOLD analysis project Ga0181402, IMG submission 130131) | Marine viral communities from the oligotrophic San Pedro Time Series (SPOT) site, San Pedro Channel, CA, USA - 25 SPOT_SRF_2011-08-17 | ecosystem: Environmental > Aquatic > Marine > Strait...
AGTTCGCCAAGTCAACTATTACATTTAAATAGCACAAATCCATTTTTAAGAATACAAGAATCAGATGCTACTAATGGCTTTGGTGACATTATATACAACAGCACACGTTTAAGAATTAGGTCAAGGAATGATGCTACTAATGGTGCTATCGCTTTTGAAGGTCAAGCCACTAATACTGTAACAGAGTATGCTAGATTTAATAATGTAGGTAACTTTGGCATCGGCACGACCTCGCCAAGTGAGAGGCTACATGTTTCTGGTAATATAATTATACCTTGGAGCAATACTTATAAATTCTCAGGCTCAGTAAACGAAGATGTGTTAGATATGTCATACACTGGTGGTGTTGGTGACATTTTAAATATAGCACCAGCAGGTGATTCAGCTACAAGTGAAATAGCTTTAAAAACTACAGTAGGTTCTACTGTTACTGAAAAAGTAAGAATTAAATCAAACGGCAACGTCGGCATCGGCACGACCTCGCCAAGTGAGAAGTTGCATGTAAGTAGTACTAGTCCAGTTATAAGATTAGAAGATACGACAGACCCACAAACATCAGGTGGCTCTATTGGTAAAATTGAGTTTTATGGAAATGATGGTTCTTCAGGTGGTGCAGGAGTAAGGTCTTATTTACAAACTGTATCTACAAATGCATCAGGTAATGACCATGCACTAGCAATAGGACTTTCTGGTTCTAATGCAGCACCGACAGAAAAAATTAGATTAACTAACACAGGTCTCGGCATAGGCACGAGTTCGCCAGAAACAGCACTAGATGTAAGAGGAGAATTAACTTTAGCAAATACTTCAGCTGCTTTAGGTGCTGAATCTGTAATAAGTGCAGTTAATTTTTACAATACTGATGGTTCAGGAGCAGGACCAAACAATGCTGCAATTATAAAAGCACTTGCAAAATCATCTACTGGAGCAGGTGGATTCCTAACATTTCACACATCAGATGGTAATGAAACAGAAGGCTCAGATGCACCTGAAGTTATGCGTATCCATCATAATGGCAACGTCGGCATCGGAACGAGTTCGCCTGCTAGTTTGTTATCGGTTTCTGATGGTGGTAATACTGGTGTAGAAATTATCCCTCAACACGCACATAACAGGAACATTTTGTTTAGTTTTGACAGAACAGGTGGTGGATATAAATCATTAGATATTGATGCCCTTGATGTACATTTCAACATGGGTGGTACTGAAAAAGTCAGAATAGACAGTTCAGGCAACGTCGGCATCGGCACAACAAGTCCTTCAAAATCATTACACATTTATGCATCAGCCGATACAGCAATAAGATTGCAAAACTCAACAACTGGCACAGGCTCTACAGATGGCTTCTTGTTAGAACAAGGCGGTAATGACAGTTTATTAGTCAACTATGAAGCTGGTAATATGCGATTCTTCACAAGTGGCACAGAACGCATGAGGATTAATGCTTCAGGCAATGTCGGTATAGGAACAAGCTCTCCGTCAGCTAAATTAGAAATATCAGGTAATGGATTAAGTGAAAAACAATTAGTTATAATAGATAGTGATAATACTACTGGTAGAGGTCAGTTTATTCATAACGGTAGTACAACTAGTATTGTATCTCAAGGCACTTCTGGTCTTGGTACTGTTACAATAGGAGGCTCAACTGTAGGTGCTTCTCCAGTTTATTGTACTTTTAATAATACAGGAGTAACTGTTGCTGGTGCTTTATCTAAAGGTTCAGGTTCATTTAAAATTGACCATCCACTTAAACCAGACACACATCATCTTGTTCACTCATTTGTTGAAGGCCCTCAAGCTGATAACCTTTATAGAGGTGTAATTGAACTAAACAATGGTAAAGCTACTATAGACCTAGATGACTGGTTTGGTATGACAGCTGGAACCTTCTTAGCTCTCAACAGAGACATTCAAGCTTTTGTTAATAATTCAGAAACTTGGGATGCAGTTAGAGCAAATGTACAAGGTTCTCAACTAGTTATTGAATGTCAAAACCCAGACTCAAGTGCAGAAGTATCTTGGTTAGTCATGGGTGAAAGACAAGATAAAGAAATACATGATTCAATTCTAACAGATGATAATGGTAAAATAATTATTGAACCAGAAAAAACATGAAGGTCGAAGAACAAATAAAACAACTTCAAGTAGAAGTAACAGAACTAAAAAAACATTCTCATAGCCCTAAAAGCCTTGAGAACATGGAAGGCTACGAGAGCTTAATAGAAACTATTGAGACTCTTAAGGCTGAATTAAAGCTATTGAAAGGAGGAAACTAAAATGGCTATATCATATACTTGGGACGTATCAAACGTTGATACTTACCCTTCACATACAGATAGCAGTTCAAACACTGAGTCTGATGTAATTTATAACGTGCATTGGAGACTAAAAGGGTCTGACGATGCTAACAACGATGCTGATGGTAACCCACAAACTGGAGAAGTTTATGGTAGTCAATCATTAGATGTTTCAGATTTATCAAGCTTTACAGCTTTTGCTAGTGTAGGTTTATCAAATGTCCAAGGCTGGGTCGAAGCAGCTGTCGGGTCCGATGAAGTTACAGCTCTTAAAGCTGGGATTGATGCTCAGATAGCTGAGAAAGTTACCCCAACATCCGTTAATAAAACTATAAGCTAGGTATGGAAATATCCAGCTTAATGTTTTGGAATATCTTTATAACTCTGGTCTTAGCTCCAGTGCTTTATAGCATTAGACAGAATGGAGCAGAGTTAAAAAGATTGGATATATTATTAAATAAAACCAGAGAAGAGGTTGCAACTAATTATGTTTTAAAATCTGATAACAAAGATATTATGAAATTAGTAATGGAAAGGTTTGACAAATTAGAAGAAAAGATTGACAAATTGATGGAAAAATAGTAAAATATAGATGAAAAGTAAGAAAACTAAAAAGACTAAGAAACTTCCTGTTTCAACCTTAGTCGTTTCTATAGCTACTATACCTTCAAAGATTTTAACAACTCTAAAAAGTAGGAAAAAGAACAATGGCAAAAAGTAAAAACAAAAGAACAAGAACAGTATCTGTACGACAAGATTACAGAAAAGGTGGTAAAGTCGAAAGAGCTAAAAAGTTTACAGGTGGTTTTAACACTGTAGCTTTAGGAGCTATGAATCGTCTTAATAAAGAAGGCCAAGCAAAAATAGATGAGCTTAATCAACCAGCTCAACCAGAACCTACTTTTGGTGCAGTGCCTAAAGGAGCTAAAATAGGTAGACCTGATGTTGGCATAGAACCTAGTCCTACTCCTGTAGATAAAATAGGTAATTATGACCTTGAACAAATAGAAGTACCAACAGATGAAGCAGCTCCTGTTGCTAGTCCTGCTCCAGTAGTTCAACCAGCTCCTTCCTTATCACCAGTTGGTGGCGGACAAATTATTCAACCTAGTTTAATTCCTTCTCTTGAGCAAGTAAATACAACAAATAAAATAAAAGGACCACGAGACCCTAGTGCTGGTTTTAGTAATGTTACACCTGAACGTTTAGCAAAAGCTGAAGAAGAAAGACAAAAATACTTACAAAGATTAAAAGATAATGGACAAGAAGATATACTTAATTTAGCTGATAATGTTTATAATTTTATGGCTTTTCAACCCGGAGATGCTAACTATTTAACAACAGATAAAGCTGCATCAGGAACTCCAAGATTTGGAGACTTCGGAGGTTTTGGCGATTATGATAGAGACCAGCCACCTAGAAATGGTGAGCCTGAGCCTGACCCGACTGACCCGGGTGGACAAGAACCTACACCAGCACCTACACCAGCACCAACTCCAGAACCTACACCAGCACCTGAGCCTACTCCAGCTCCTACTCCTTCTCCAGAAGAAGATGCTTTAAGAAGCCAAGTAGAAGCTCAAGCTCGTGGTGAGATGCCAGAGACTATAACTATTCCTGATGCTTTACAAATAGATGATAGTATAGTTCAAAATGTTACAGTCATGGCAGAGCCTACTTCAGTGGACTTTGAAGAAACTGAAGGAGTACCAGCAGAAACTGTTAGTATTATTAATGAAATAGCACAGGCTCAAGGCCCAGAAGAAGCTAAAGTTTCTACTATACAAGAGATTTTAAAAGTTCCTGAAGATGTTGCAGTTAAAATAGCTCGAGGACAAATTAGACCAGAAAACTTAGCAGAGGCTATTAAGGTTGCTAGAGTTGAAGCTATTCAAGCAGCTACTGTAGAAATAGAAGAAGGTGCTTTAATGGCAGCAGCTCAAGGAGAACTAAGTCCTGAAGCTAAAGCTGAAGCAGCTAAAAATGCTGGACTAACTTTAGCTAGAGTTACTAGAGCTAAAAAACAATTAAGAAATGCTGGTTTAGCTGAAGAAGATATCACAGAGCTTGGTAATGACCCTGAAACTCTTGAAGCAAGACTTACAGATTTTACTGAAGAACAAAGAGGTATTATTGAAGGTTTACCTGAAGATGCTTTAGTCTCTAATCAAATTGATAGTTTGTTAGCTGGACTAGAATCAGGAGAAATACCAATGTGGGCTAGACCGGCTGTAACTAGTGTTGAAAAAATGTTAGCTGCTAGAGGTATGTCAGCTTCAACAGTTGGTCGAGATACTTTAATTAATACTATTATTCAATCAGCTTTACCAATAGCTCAGTCTAATGCTCAAGCTATTCAACAATCTGTAGCTCAACAAAGAGGTATAGAAGCTCAAGCTTTTGAAGCAGATGCTCAAAGAAGACAACAAACAGCTTTATTTAATGCTGGTAATGTTTTCCAAATGGACATGGCAAACTTAAATAATGAGCAACAAGCTAGATTAAGTAATAGTAAGTTTTTACAAACTGTTAGTTTAACAGAAGCTAATAATAGACAACAAGTAGCAATACAAAATGCAGTGCTAACTTCACAAGCTAATTTAGCAGAAGCGAATTTTGCTCAGCAATCACAAATTCAAAATGCTAAAAACTTTTTAAGTATGGATTTAGCTAATTTAAATGCTGAACAACAAAGTTACATGATAGAAGCTCAACAAGAACAACAAAGAATATTATCTAATCAATCAGCCGAAAATGCTAGAAGACAATTTAATGCTACTTCAGAAATGCAAGTAGAACAATTTAATAAGAGTTTAGAAGTGCAAGTTGAACAGTTTAATGCTCAACAAACTAATGCAGTTAAGCAATTTAATACAACACAAGTAAATGCTGCAGAAGCTCGAGATACTCAAAGACAAGCAGATGTAAATAAATTTAATACACAATTAAAAACTCAAGTAGCTGAGTTTAATGCTAATCAAGACTTTGCTAGAAATCAATGGAATTCACAGAACAGAGCAGCTGTCGAGGCCTCTAATGTCCAATGGCGAAGACAAGCTAATACTGCTAACACAGCAGCACAGAATGCTATTAATATGCAAAATGCTATGAATGCTTTTAACATGTCACAAAATTCTTTATCTTTTATGTGGCAAGAGTTACGAGATAATGCTGATTATGATTTTAGAGCTGGAGAAAATGAAAAAAATAGAATATCTCAATTAGTAAATACTGCTTTAGCTTCAGACCCTGATAAGTATGGTAGTAGTACAGCAGCTTTAAATAATTTAATTAGTTTAATAACACAAGATATAATAGGATAATAACATGGGATTTTTAAGAAAAATAGTAAAGAAAGTTAAGAAAGGTGTAAAGAAAGTTGCACGTGGTATAAAAAAAGTTGTTAAGAAAATTAGCAAAAGTAAGATATTAAAAACTATAGCACTCGTAGGAGCAGCTTTAGTGACGGGAGGGGCGGCTGTCGGAGCTTTTGGCGGAACACTTAAAGCATCTCAAATTGGACAAGCTTTAATGACAGCACAACAAGGGATTACTAATTTCTTAGGACCTGTTCAATTTTTAGCTAAACCATTTGAAATGTTAGGAACTGCTGTCGGCACAGGAGCCGGTAAAGTTACAGACTTTTTAGGAGCTACAACTGAAGCAGGAAGATTAGGACCTACAGAAATTATAGAGCCTAGTTATTCTCAACAATTAGCTTTAGCAAATACTACTCCTACTTATGACCCAATAACTGGACAAGTAACAAAAGAAACCGCTAGTGCTGCCGGTTCGTCAGCTACAAGTATGTTTGCTAGAGGTGAGCTTTTAGGAGATGTTGCTAGAGGAGTAGGTACAGGAGTACTTACGGGAGCAGCTATGCAGTATATACAAGGTGAACCACCAGCTGTTGGAGCTTTAGGTGCTGGACTAGGTGAGGAAAGAGGTATTAATTTATCACCGCTTGAAGTAGCTTATGCTCAATCAGGTATAAATTATAAAGATATTTATAGTCAATTAACATACGGAACAGCTGACCCGGGCTTTTTAGCTTCACGTTATCCTGAGTTATATCAACAACAAACATTTAGTTTAGGAGAAACATAATGGCAATAAAAAGAAATCCAAAGCCAGTTTTATCAGATAATTTAACTAGTGCTGTTGAGCAAATTATTTTAGATGCTCAAGATGCTGGTGTTGATTTAAATGATATTGAAGATAAACCTAAAGTTAGAGGTAAACTTAGAGATAAACCAGAAGCTTTAGATGAGTTAGTAGCTTTAAAATCTCAAGGTTCTGCTATACCGGGACAATCTTTAACAAATAGTCCTGACCAACCTTATCCTTGGGAACAACCAGCAGAGTTTGCTAATCCTAGAGAAGCTTTAAATAATATTTTATCTAGTTTATTACAACCAGAAGCAGTTAAAGAATTAATTAATGCTTTAGCTAGTGGAGCTAGTGTTGGTGATTTAGCTATGGCTATTACTTATGCTAAGTTTACTGAAGGTAAAATTAACCCAGATACTATGCTCTTAGTTATAGAGCCTATTATGTATTTAATTATGAGTATAGGTGAAGAAGCAAACATACAATATAACATTGATAATGATGATATTGATGAAGAAGACGAAGAAGAAATGGAAGAAAAACTTCAAGAATTTAAATCTGCTGTAGAAAACATTAAAGCAGGAGTTTTAAATAAAGAGGTTAAACCAGAAAATTTAAAATCAGGTGTTGTTGATAAAGCATTATTAGATAGAGTTAAAGAAGCTGGTCCAGAAATTAGACAAAGTTTATTAGAAAAAGGAGAAGAATAATGGCAGATAATTATTTATCAGGCTCACAATTTGGTAATGTTGCTGGAGCTTTATTAGCACGTAAAAGAAAAGTAGATAAAGACCAAGCTAGAAAAGCAATTTTTGCTAGTGCTATATTTGAAACTATAGGTGCTTTACAAAGAAAGCAACAAACAAATTTAAATACAGATATTGAAAATATTAATACACAATTTCAAGATATTTTTGTTAATAATAGAGAAGAATGGGATGGTTCTAAAGTTAATAGACAAGCTATTGAAGAAGCAGATAGAATTGGTGAAGAAGCTTATTTAAACAAAAGAGTTAATGAAAACATTGATTATCTTTTAGAAGGTTTTGGAGTTAGTTGGGACCAAAAAAATAATCAATCTGAAGAAGTTCAAAATAAAATGATGGCAATTTATAATAAACAACGTAAGAGAGAAAAAGAAATTTTAGACTTATTAAAACAAAACCCTGTTAATACTTATAATAGTTTTAGTCAATATAATAAAGCTGCTAAAAATGAATACTTAGCTGCTTTAAATGCAGTTAAAGACGACCCAACAAGAAAAGGTTTATTAGCTGCTGCATTTAATAGAATTTTTAGAACAGAGAAAGACGCAGAAGGTAATTTAACTTCAACTAATGCTCAAAAAATAGAATTAGAAAATTCTTTAGAAACTGCTAATAGAGAAAGACAAGAATTTAGAAAGGGTGTTACTTCAGCTGAAGCATTATTAAAAAATCGTTATTCTAGTATGGTCGGTAAAACTTCTCAAGAACTAGAAAACAATTTAGTTCCTCTAGCTAAAAAACCTTTTACGTTTACACAAGTTAGTAATCAAATAACACGTAATAATGAAATTTTTGATGATGGCGATTTTAATAAAAAAGCTTATAATGTAACTGTCTTAAACACTGGTCTTACCCTTGAAAATATTAACGACATACCTAAAAGAAGTAAAGATAACACAGAAGAAGTTAATATTATAAAAGCTTGGGAAGAGGACCGAATTAAGTATTTTGACCCTGATACAAAAGAAATAAGCTCTATTAGTTCTTACAGAGTGCAAGAATTTTTAGCAGTAACAGCCTTAGCTTTAAACGATGCTAGAATGAAGAATAAAATAAATCCAACAACTGGCCCTAATCTTATTTATGAAAGTTTAGAATTATTAGCTAAGGAAGATAGATTTTTAAAAATAAAAGAATTTAAAAAAGATGTTTTAAATTACGACTTACCGTTTATTGGAGAAGGTAATGTGCCTTTTACTGGAGAAGTAGTATTTGGTGCTGATGATATTTTGCTAATAGGCCCTAGCCAAACAGGGAAAAATTTATTAAGAAACAAAGTTTCAGCTAGTGATGCAGTAACTATTAATCAAAGTCAAGGTTCTGAAAATATTGTAACAAAAGAAGACATAAAAGGTCCTCCTGAGTATGATGGTTTAACAGTGTTAGATTTTTTACAGTCTGAAAAATTTAGAACTAACTCAAAAAATAATCAAATAGAATCTATTAATGAATTAAAAGAAAGCTATCCAGATAGAGCTGAAGAGATAGACACTCTTTATAATTTAGTTTTAAAATCTCAACCAGCTAAAGAAAAAACTAAAAAATTAGATAATGATATTAAAGAAGCTAAAACAACTTCTAACAAAAATAATAATAAGTTAGAAGTAGATGTTGAAGCTAAAAGAGATGAAATGATTAATACTTTAGGAAAAGATATTTCTTCTTTTTTTAAATCTCAACAGGGCAAAGCAGACCTAAATAAACTTGAAAGATATTCTGATAATGATTATAGAAATACTGTAGTAATTAAAAAACTTTTGAAAAAATATGGTTTATCTGAAAATGCTAGTCCTGCAGAAGTAGCAAACTTTTTAGATAATTTTAACTCTGAATCATCTTTACTAGCTAGACAATAAGGATATTAATGTCACTAAGTTATTTCGATTATATAAAAGAACCTCTTGATACATTTGATTCTAATGTAGAAGTTCCTCTACAAGATAAAGATAAATTACCAGAACCTCAAAAGCCTAACTTAAGTTATTTCGATTACCTTAAAAAAGAAGAAGAGGAAGAAGAGATTATTGAAACTCAAAAACTTCCTGAAGCTCAACGACCTAAGTTAAGTTATTTTGATTACTTAGAAGAACCTAAAAAAGAAATATCATTTGGCCGAGAAGTTGCTTATGGAGTAGCTCAAGAGCCTACAGCTTTTGGTAGTTTATTTAGAATAGGTAAAGCAGCCTTTGAATCTTTTGTTGATGCTGATGAGACCTATAAAGAAGCTAGAGCTAGAATAGAAAAAGATAGACAAGAAAAAATCTATGAAGAGTTTCCAGAGTTTAGAGGCCGAGAAGAAACAGCAGGGGTAATTACAGGTCGAGCTGCGGTTGGTTTTGCTGACCCTATTACCTTTTTAGTTCCTTGGATGAAAATTGCTAGAGCTGGTAAACTTGCTAGTTTAGGCTCAGCAGGAACTTTTGCAGCTACTGATATTGCTTTACGAGAAGAAGCTTTGTATGGTGAAGTTAGACCAGAGATGGTTGGTTTAGGTTTTGGTTTAGGTGTAGCTGGTGGTGCTGTCGGTGAAGTTGGCATGTCTCTGTATAGAAAAGCAGTAAATGATAAAGTTACTGTTGTTAATAAAGCTGGGCAAAAAGTAGATAAAGATGTCACTATAAAAGGAGCAACTCAGGTTCCTGTTGTTAAAGAACAAGACATCCCTGCTATAGAAAAACTAGGACAACAAACAGCTGTCGAGGTCGAAGAGTCTCTCGATAATATTGGTAATCTAAGTTTAAATCTTAGAAAACTTACAGATGAAAAACTAGAGTTGTCAAATTCTTTAAAGCTTATTAAAAAAGAACGTGACGAGTTATATACTAAAAACATAGGTAAGTCTTACTATCGTCAAGCAACTAAATTATCTAAAGAAGCAACTAGCCTTGAAAGAAAAATTAAAGCTAATAAAAAACAAAAAGATGATATTAATAAAAGAATTGAAGATATTTATTTAAAAGAAATACCTGATAACTTTTTAGATGTTTATAGTACAAGCATGTTAAATGGTTTAAAGAAAGGTGTCTTAAATGAAAACTTTGCAAGAGCTTTAACTCAAGAACTAACCAGACCTTTATTCGGTGCTATTATTGGTGGTGGTATTGGAGCTTCTTTTACTGAAGAAGACCAAGGTAATGAAATGATGATAAAGTTTGCTTTAGCAGGTGCAACACTCGGTAAGTTTCAAAAAATTATCCAAAGTAAAGCTTTTGAGTTAATACCACAAAAAGTAAAAAATGCTGCTGGTGATGAATTTATTTCAGGGTTTAGAAGGTCTAATTATAATAAACTAAAAGATATCTCAGCTGGTTCTCATATACAATCTTTAATGAGCTGGTCAGATGATGTGGCTGTTAGATTTGGTGCTAGAATGTATACACCTCAAGGAGGTGGAGTTACTTTAGGTAAAACTACCGGAGCTAATCCTGTAGAAAATGAAGCTATTTTACAACTTGCTTTGTGGCGAGACAGAGCTTCTGATATGTTTAGTAAGTACGATGATGATGTTTTAATTCTAGCAGGTAAAATTAGTAATCAAAGAGGACTAGTATCTAAGAAGCATTCTTTCTTATCAGCAGAAGATAAATTAAATCCAAAGTTTAAACAAGCTGAAAAGCTTTCTAAAGAAATAGATAAATATAATAATGATTTTTCTAACTATATGTTAGTTCGTGGTATTAATTTTACTAAAGAAGATAACTATGGTTTAACTCAAATATTAAAACCTAGCTATGTAGATGAAAAAAATTGGACAGAAGTTATTCAAAAACTAACTAAAGCTTTTGAATTACAAAATAAAAATATTAAAAAAACTTTAACAGCTAAACAATTAAAAGATAAAGATTTCTTAGAAGAAAATTATCCTACATTATTAAGAAGCCCTAAAAAAATTGCTCAAGGTTATTTAAGCACAGCAACAAAAGAAAGAAATAATTCTTTATTTTCAGATAAAGATGATATTCTTTTTAAGACTAATGATAATGACCCTATAATTAAAAGTCAAAATACAGATTTTGTTTTACAAGCTGCTCGGCACTTTGATAAAAGAAGAACATTGTTTGACCAAGAAGCCCGAGCTTCTGTTTCAGAATTATTTGAAAATAATCCTTTACTAACTACTCAAACTTTAACTAATAATAGTATTAGAGTAGCTGAGTTTGCTAAACAATTCGGTGCTAAAGGTGAAGGTATAAAAGATATATTTAGTAGAATAGATAATAGATATAAACAATTAGCAGACCCTACTAATAAATACAAAACTGTTAGTGATTTATATGCTAATAGTCCTCCCGGTATTAAAAACGCAGCTACAAAAGAAAAACAAAAAATTAAAGAATCTTTAGAAACATATTTTGGAGTTTATGGTATTGAAGCAATGCCTACTGGTGATGCAGCTAGAACTTTTACTACACTTTTACAAACTGGCTTAGCAACTACTAGGCTTTTTAAAGTAGCTATTCCAAGTACAGGTGATTTGATGCAAACTGTAACTAATAGTGGTTATGGTCCTGCTATTAAATCAGCAGTTGCTCAAATTAAAGCATCTCAAGGTAAAGCATTACCTTTATCTACTGAAGGACTAGGTTTTAGAAGAGCTGTAAGAAAACCAAAAAACTTTATGGATGGTTTCTTAGGTAGAAACAGACACGATAATATTTTAGAAAGAGAATTATCTGATGTACTTTTAATTGGTAATTCGACAGGAGCTAGAAAGTATCAAAAATTAGCAACTGATTTTACTAGAGACTTCTTTGAAGTAGTACAGTTAGGTAGAATAACAAGAATTGCTAGAAATTTTGCGTTTGATGCTGGAGTATTTAGAACTATGGATATTGCTCGTTTAAATGCTAGAGGTAAAACTAAAGAGTTTTTAAAAAGTCGAGCAGCTATTCAAAAAGAAATAGATACTTTAGGTTTAACAACTAAAAATATAGATTATCTAAGTCAGTTTAAAACTATTGAAGCAGCTTTATCTGATGCTACAGCAAAGGGACTACTTAAAAAAGCAGGAATAAGAGCAGCTAACAGAGATGCTATGATACCTTTAGTTGGTAATAGACGATTATTTGGTCAAACTAAAAATCCTTCTGTTAAGTTTTTAGGTAGTTTTTTATCATGGGCACAAGCTAAAACTTCTCAAACTAATGCTTTAATAGCTAGAGTTGAAGAAGGAGATATTGCTTTATTTTTAAAAATAGCAGCAGCTCTTCCGGTTTTTGCTTCTATAAGAGAATTACAAGTATCTTTATCTACCAATGAAAAGTATAAAGAAGGAGTAAATAATGAAACTTTAGCTCAAAAAGTTGGAGAGGCTTTGTCCTATTCAGGTTTAAATACTTATGGTGTTGATAAAGTAAGAGGTATATTTAAATACTCAGATTATGGTTCTAGTACAATGGAACAAATAGCTCCCGTGTTAGGCTATCTGGAAGATATAACTGAAATACCTACTAAAGGTCTTCCAGAATTTATAGCAGATGAAGATGAAGAAATGATGGAAGCATTTATTGATGGCTTAGAAGCAACACTTTTAGAAACTGCAGATGTTTTACCAATCGCTAGAGAAGGTGCAGCACTTTATCGAGCATCAGCAGAAGACGAAGAAGAAAACTTTTTACCTAAATACTCTAAAGGTGGTTTAGTTTCAGGACCAAAAGTACCTTTTACCCAAGAGGACCCAGCAGACCGTATTAATCCTATGACTGGTGAGCCTTATCAAGAACAGATGAGTCGGCTAGGTTTTGCTGAGGGTGGTAAAATAAATAACTTTGACATGAAAAGATTTTTAAAACATTTAAAAGATAGAGAAGGAGATGTTGATAAAGTTTATCTAGATAGTTTAGGACATCCAACTGCAGGTGTAGGTCATAAATTAACTGAAGAAGAATTAAAGTTATATAAAGTTGGTGATGTCGTTCCAGTAGAACTAAGAAATCAATGGTTAAAAAATGATTCTAATAAAGCTTTAGCAGCAGCAAGATTACAAGCTAAAAATTATAGTGTAGACAATGGTAAATTTATTGAAGCTTTGGGAAATGTTAATTTTCAGTTAGGTTCTAGTTGGGAAGAAAAATTTCCAGCTTATAAAAAAGCTATGTTAGCCGGTAATAGAGAAGAAGCTATTAAACAAATTCAAATAGGAACTGGTAAAGAAGGACAATCAAAATGGAAAGAACAAACTCCAGTTCGTGTTCAAGATTATGTAGAAGCTTTACTTAACTTAGAATAACAATGATACTCTACACAGAACAACAACTAGAAGAAGCTTGGCAGGAAAACTGTAAGGCTAGAGCAGGTCTTGGTTTACCTTGG